>Ga0114979_10001360_pt1 | contig 16428 bp, 15 predicted proteins | sample S_140625_EF_Meta_FD_87315 | JGI IMG/M metagenome (GOLD analysis project Ga0114979, IMG submission 87315) | Freshwater microbial communities from Lake Simoncouche, Canada to study carbon cycling - S_140625_EF_MetaG | ecosystem: Environmental > Aquatic > Freshwater > Lake | place: Lake... | reverse complement strand
CAGGCCGCCGCAGCCAACCTTGGGGCGGAGACCCAGGCCAAGCAAGCGGGTGTTTTGTACGGTGCCGTGATGGCCGACATGGTGCAGCGCAACTTTGCCACAGCGCGCCAACATTTGGTGCGCTTGCAAAGCTTGAGTGGCTTTGAGCTCAGTGCCATTCGCGCCGTGCGTTTGCTGGCCGCCGAGTTGGCGCTGGCCGCTGGCGACGCCCCGCAAGCCCTGGCCCTGCTGGAGCCCAAAGCTACCCAACTGGCCACCGATGACCGCGCCACGCGCATGCTGCTGGCACGCAGCCGTGTGGGCACACACAAGCCCGCGCAGGCCAAGTTGGCAGCCAGTGAGGTGTCGATGTGGCTCAACCAGAACCCGCGTGATGCCTTGGCGTGGTTGCTGTTGGCCTCGGCACTTGAGGTGCAAGGCGATGACTTGCGGGCCATCCGCGCGCAAGCCGAAGCGCGCGCGGTTGAGCTCGATTACGGCGCGGCGGTCGACCGATTCAAAGCGGCACAAACACTGGCGCACCAAATGGCGAGTGAAGGCAAGTTAGACCGCGCAGGCCACATGGAGGCGTCCATCATCGACGCCCGTTTACGCGAGTTAGAGCGGCTGCGGCGGGAACAAGCGCTGGAGCGCGGCATCAATTAACACCCCCAACGCAGAGTAAATCAGCGAGCCCAAGAGGGCCGAGCCAAAGCCGCTCACCCAAAAGCCATCGAGCAAACCCGCAGCGGCCCAAAACATCAAAGCGTTGATGACAAATAAGAACAGGCCCAAGGTCAAAAACGTCACGGGCAATGTCAGCACCACCAAAGCGGGGCGTACGATGAGGTTGAAAATGCCCATCACCAATGCCGCGGCCATCGCCACGCCAAAACCAGTGACTTCAACCCCGCTGTAGAGATGCGCCAAGGCCATCAAGGCGGTGGCGTGGAGTACCCAAGTTAAAAGTAGTTTCATAGCGCGCTCAGCATAGCATTGCCGTTATCATCCATCCCCCACATTCACCTGCATTTCTAGGTCACAGACTCTCACGCGATGGCTGGCATTCACATCACCGACATTGAAGCGGCCATCAACTATTGGCGCGAACAAAAGCCCTCGCCCGATGGCGTCACCTTGGCACCCGAAATTCGCGCCTTGGCCGAGGTCTATGCCTTGATGATTTATTACCACCATGACGAAGCGGCGGAAAAAGGGTTTCCTAAAAAAGCCTACGACGCTTGGCTGGCTTGGTATAGGACCACACCCGATGCGCCGTGCATTGCCATTTGCTCGACCAGCCAAGGTGACGAAGAGTGCAAGGGCTGTGGCCGCACCTTTGAAGAGGTGCAGTATTGGCCAGAAATGTCGCCCAGTGAGAAGCGCAGCACGTGGCGGCGCATCACCATGTTGGGCACGTCTTGGCGCTTTAACAAATACGCCGAGCGGGCGCGGCCAGACTGAGCGTTACTTCTCAGCCTTACTTCCAGCGCACGCACTCAATGTCTACGGTGGTTTTGCCGTTGCTCATCATCACCACACCTTCTTGAACCGTGGCTTGCAGCTGCATGCTGCGTTCAGCCAGTTTGGCGAGTTCTTGTGAGGCGCTGCTGGGGATGCGCCACACCTGCAACGAGGTGGGCTTGATGAGTTTGTTTTGCATGTTTTTCCACCACACATCGCCGGCGCTGGAGAACACGTACAACATCACTTGGTCGGCTTTGCTGCAGGCCTTGAGCAGCGGCTTTTCTTCGGGCTGACCCACTTCAATCCACAGGCGTTTGCGGCCCGTGAAATCGGTCAGCATCACATCGGGCTCATCGGGGTCCGACAAGCCCGCACCAAAGGCCAACACACCGTCGCCGTGGCACACGTCTTGCAGCAAATGCGCTTGCAATGAGAGTGCCACCAAACGCACCATCATGCGCTCGTCGGTTTCGCTGGGATGGCGCGCGAGGGTGAGCGCGTGGTCGGCGTAGTAGCCGTGGTCAATGTCAGCAATTTGGACGTTGGCTTTGAAGATGGTGGATTTGATCGCCATTGTTTTAAACGCGACGCGCCAGTTTGGCGGCTTTGCCCACATAGCTGCCGGGTGTCATGGCCAGCAAGCGGTCGATGTCGGCTTGCGGAATGGGCAATGACGCAATCAAACCATGCAGCGCTTCAGCCGTCACCGTTTTGCCACGCGTGACTTCTTTGAGTTGCTCATACGCGCCCTGCACACCATAGCGGCGCATCACGGTTTGGATGGGCTCGGCCAACACTTCCCATGCGCCGTCCAGGTCAGCCGCCAAAGCCTCCTCGTTGAGTTCGAGCTTGTTCAAACCGACGCTGAGCGACTGATACGCCAACGCGGTGTAGCCCAAGGCCACGCCCATATTGCGCAAGACCGTCGAGTCAGACAGGTCGCGCTGCCAGCGGCTGATGGGCAGCTTTTCACTCAAGTGTTTGAGCAGGGCATTGGCCAGCCCCAAATTGCCTTCGGCATTTTCAAAGTCAATCGGGTTGACTTTGTGGGGCATAGTGGACGAGCCAATCTCGCCGTCTTTCAGGCGTTGTTTGAAATAGCCCAAGGACACATAGCCCCAGACATCGCGCGACCAGTCAATGAGGATGGTGTTGGCACGTGCCACAGCGTCAAACAACTCGGCCATGTAGTCATGGTGTTCGATCTGAATGCTGTAGGGCTGGAAGGTCAGGCCCAGGCCCAAAGGGGCCGGTGTTTCCACCACTTTGCGGCTGAAAGCTTCCCAGTCGAAGTCAGGCCACGCGCTCAAGTGGGCGTTGTAGTTGCCCACTGCGCCGTTCATCTTGGCCATGATGGGCACGCCTGCAATGCGTTCGCGCGCGTGTTGCAAGCGCCTCACCACATTGGCCACTTCCTTGCCCACCGTGGTGGGGCTGGCGGTTTGTCCGTGGGTGCGGCTGAGCATCGGCACCTCGGCGAAGCTGTGAGCCATTTCGCGCAGTTTGGCAATCAAGCCGTCCAGGCCAGGCAAGATCACCGCATCACGACTGGCGAGCAGTTGCAATGCATGGCTGGTGTTGTTGATGTCTTCGCTGGTGCAGGCAAAGTGCACAAATTCCGCAGCGGCTTCGAGCTCGGCGTGGCCTTTGAATTTTTTCTTGATCCAGTACTCCACGGCTTTCACGTCGTGGTTGGTGACCTTCTCTTCGTCTTTGATGGCCAGCGCATCGTCGGTGCTGAAGTGGGTCACCAAGCTGATCAAATATGCGCGCGCGGCAGCGCTCAGGGGTTGGAACTCGGCAAAGCCCGCATCGCTCAAGGCGATGAACCACGCGACCTCCACTTGCACGCGGCGGTGCATATAGCCTTGCTCGCTCATCAAGGGGCGCAGGGCCGTGACTTTGTTGGCATAGCGGCCGTCGAGTGGCGACAAGGCCATGATTTGCGAGATATTTTGGGTAGTGGGGGTGATAGTGCTCATAACCTAATTTTAGGTGCTGGGCTCAAGCGCCAAGTCTGCGCAAGCCAGATAAACTACACCCCCAACAAAACTGTGAAAAGCTTATGAAACTGATTGGTTCCATCACCAGCCCTTATGTGCGAAAAGTGCGCATCGTCATGGCCGAGAAAAAACTCGATTACCAGTTGGTGACCGAAGACGTTTGGGCGGCCAACACCACCATCGGCGCCTCTAACCCTTTAGGTAAGGTGCCTTGTTTGGTGATGGAGGGCGGCGAGGCGCTGTTTGATTCACGGGTCATCGTGGAGTATGTGGACACGCTCTCACCCGTGGGCAAACTCATTCCAGAGCGCGGCCGCGAACGCGCCGAAGTGAAAACCTGGGAAGCCTTGGCCGATGGCCTGTTAGATGCCGCCATCTTGGCGCGCCTGGAAGCCTCATGGTCAGGTCGCAAAGAAGGCGAACGCAGCCAGGCATGGATTGATCGCCAGATCAAAAAAATTGACGACAGCTTGAACGCCATGAACCTGGCCTTGGCTGAGCGCAGCCACTGTGTGGGCATCCACTTGAGCCTGGCGGACATTGCTGTGGGCGTGGCGGTGAGTTATTTGGATTTTCGTTTTCCCAGCATCGATTGGCGTCAAGCCCACCCGAACCTCGGTGCGTTGTATGAGCGCTTGGCGGTGCGCCCCAGCTTCAAGGACAGCTTGCCGAATTAACGGTTGGCCCGTTTTTTTAACGGCTCGCCCGTTTTTTCAACCACCGCATCAACCCGCCGAGTACGGGGAGTTTTTCATACAACTCCTCGGCCGCATCCCAGTAGTCGCGGTGCACAGCCACACGCCACACGCCGGCGTCTTCACGCAACACAAAGTGCGTGGCGCCACGGATGGTTTGTGTGCTGCCGCCGTCCATACTCGCCACGGCAAAATAAAAATCCCAAGTCACAAAACACTGCGCCCCTTGCTGCACTTGCTGGGTAATCACAAAGCGTGGCGCCTCCAGTGCTTCAAACATGTGGGCAAAGATGTGTTGAATCGCGCTGTGCCCTTGCACCTCATTGAAGGGGTCTTTGAACAGGGCGTCTTCGGTGTACAGCGCAGGGATGCGCATCACATCCGCGGGTTTCAAGTGCGCAAAGAAATGCGCCACGCGGTCCATCGCGCCTTCGGGGGTGTCTGTGTCGTTTAAGTGCAGGCTCATGGCGTGGCTCACATGCCCGTGCCGCGTCGCACCAAGGCGAAGTAGGCACGGTAAGGCAATAAGCGCAGCAGCAGCAAGACTCGTGTGAAGCGCTTGGGAAAGTGGATGTGAAAGTCACCGCTTCGCCAGCCCTGGAGAATTTCTTGCGCCGCCGTGGCGGGGCTGATGAGGGCGGGCATCTCAAAGTCATTGCCTGCCACCAGCGGTGTTTCCACAAACCCTGGGTTGATCACACTCACGCCCACGCCACGCGGCGAGAGGTCGTAATACAAGGTCTCGGCCAAATTGATGAGCGCCGCTTTGGTGGGGCCATAGGCCAAACTTTTGGGCAAGCCACGAAAGCCCGCCACACTGGAAACAAAACTGAGGTGGCCCCTGCCTTGCGCCACGAGTGTTGGCAAGACGGCATCGAGCACACGCAGCGCACCCGTGTAGTTCACATCCAGATGGCGCAGCATCTCTGGCAGTGAATACGCCTCGGCACGCACGGGTTGGTAGTAGCCGGCGCAATACATCACCACATCAAGGCCGTGCTGGGTTTGCACGTAGTGGGCCGCGTCCGCCATGGCCGTCGCATCGCTGACGTCAAGCACCACCGCCTGTGAGCCAGGGTGTGCATCAACAAAGCGTTGCAGCAACTCGGCTTGCCGCGCCGATACCACCACGCGCGCACCTGCCGCATGGAGCGCTTGGGCCGTGGCCAAACCAATGCCGCTGGACGCGCCAATCAGCCACACGCTGCGACCTTGCCAATCCGTGATGGGCGGGTTGAAAGGCTTCAAAAAGTGCATCGTTTTTATCCCCCGTGTCATGGCCGCGCGGCGGCTAAAAGGTTTTGGCGCAGCTGGCGCTGCGATGTTTCTGTGGCCAACCAAATCCCCAAAAACCGCCGTGCGAATTCGGCGTCACGCAACTCGCCCAGCAAGCGGTCTTGGTGAAGCAGTTGCATCCCTTGGTCAGGGCTGTAAATGGCCGTGATGGATTCGCCCGCACGCACATTGGGCATGAGGGTTTGCAGCGTGGCCAACCAGCTTTGCAGTTGGGTGGGACTCAGCGGGCGCTGGCCTTGCATTTCGTCGAGGGCGCGTTGCGCCAAGTCGGTGCCCTTGAAGTCGCGTAAATAGCGCAACTCAAGCCCCAGCACTTGCTTGTGCCAATCTGGCGCTGCAAAGGGGGCGCTGGCCCACAGACTGGCGTCGTACACCTCAAAGCCCCAATAAGTCAGGCGGTGTTGGCCCACCAAGCGCGGGGTGCGCAACGCAGCTTGCAAAGAGGCGCTGGGCTGCTGCGGTGTGCGGTTCACGTCGGCGCTGGCAAGACTCAGGTGCCCCAGACCCGCGCTGGCCACAGCCATGCGGGCCCCGAGCAAGAGAGCGACACGCCGCGTGGTCATGGTTTGCGCAAGGTGAACTGAATCACGTCGGTGCTGTGCTGCTCAAACGCCGCTTCGCAATAGGCGAGGTAGAACTCCCAAATGCGGATAAAGCGCTCGTCAAAGCCCAGTTGCAACACCTGTGTTTTGTCCGCCATGAATTGGTGCCGCCAACGGCGCAGGGTTTCGGCGTAATCCAAGCCAAAGGCCAGCTCGTCCACCACCTGCAGGCCTGCGCGTTCGGCGTGGGCGCGAAACTCGCGGGGGCAAGGCAAGCAGCCACCTGGAAAAATATATTGCTGGATAAAGTCGGTGCTTTTGACATAGCGCTCAAACAACGCGTCGTCGATCACGATGGTTTGGATGCAGGCTTTGCCGCCCGATTTGAGCAAACGCGCCACGCTCTCAAAGTAAGTGGCCCAATATTCTTGTCCCACCGCCTCCAGCATTTCGATGGAGCAAATTGCGTCGTAAGGGCCATCGTCAATGTCGCGGTAGTCTTGCAAGCGCAGGTGGCTGGTGCCGTCTAGGCCCAGCTTTTGCATGCGCTGCTGGGCAAAAGCCAGCTGCTCGTGGCTCAAGGTCACGCCACTCATGTGGGCGCCAAACTCGCGGCCACCGAGCTCGGCCAAGGCACCCCAGCCGCAGCCGATTTCAAGAATGCGGTCACCTGCTTTGGCGTCCACCATGCGCAGGGCACGGCGCACCTTGGCGGTTTGCGCCTCGGCCATGGGCTGGGCGCGGTCGTTGTCAAACCAAGCCGACGAGTAATTCATGGTGGGGTCTAGCCACAGCTCATAAAACGCGTTGCCCAAGTCGTAATGCGCATGGATGTTTTTCTTGCTGTTGCTACGCGTGTTGCGGTGAAGCAAGTGGCGCACGCGGTAATACAAGCGGCCCAGCCAGCTGCCAAAAATCAGCGCATCCATGTCACGGCGGTTGGCCAGCAAAAGTTGGAGCAACTCGGACAAACTGTTGGTACCCCATTCGCCGGCAATATAGCTTTCGGCAAAGCCAATGTCGCCCGACTTCAGCGCTTGCGTGAGCGGCGCGTAGCTGTGCAAATGCAAGGTGGCATTCAGCCCTGGCCCTGAAGCGGGGGCGGCCCCAAATTGTTCGACTCGGCCGTCGGGCCATTGCACATGCAGCGTGCCGTGTTGCAAACGTTGCAGCAGGCTCAGCACCCGACGTGCGGCGGCGGGCATGGCTTTTGACGCAGAGGCGCGTGAGGGGGAGGTCGTGCTATTCATCATCGGGTCTCAACATCAACGGGTCACAAAATCTTGGGGCGGTAGGGGCTTGGAGAAAAAAGGCACACGCTTGAGCCACAGCTTCAAGGCTTGCCAATGGATGCGTGCCATCACCATCAAGGTCATCAGCGGGTAGCCCCAAAGCGCGTGGCGCAACTCGGCGGGGGTGATGGGCTTGAGCTGGCCGCTGACGCTGGTTTCAATCAACGGACCGTTGTCATCGTCGTGGTCCACGCGCGCGAGCGTGTGGTCCGCCGAGCGCATGAAGCGAAAGCGGTAGTTGCCTTGTACGGCGCAAAACGGCGAGACATGAAACACTTTGTGGGCGCGCTGCTCAACACCGTAGCGGGGGCGGTCTAGCAAATAACAATGACGCTCGCCAAAGGTGTTGTTGACTTCCACCACGATGGCGCGCAGCGTGTTGTCCGCGGCATGGCAATACCAAAAGCTCACGGGCTTGAAGGTGTAGCCCAGCACGCGTGGGTAGCAATGCAGCCACACCTCGCCCGTGGCGTCGGTGATGCCTTCGTGTTGAAGCACCTCGTCTAGCCACGCCAATGCCCCGCCAGCGCTGGCAGCGCGGCCATCGCCGTGGTCAACGTCATGAAAGCTGATCGCGCCTGCGCGGTTGATCGGCAATGCGCCGTCCGTGTTGTTGTGGAGCGTGCGCATGGGCAACATCAAAAAGAACGTGCGGTAGTTGAACGCGTGCGGCGTGGGGCGCAATCGCGCATGGCGAACTTGGCCAAACCCAATCATGGCGTGTGTCAACTCCGTCATACCGCTTGGCGCGCCAGCAAGCCTTGGGCGGCGGCGCGCCCTGCTTTGAAGCCATCTTCATGGAAGCCGTAGCCCATCCACGCGCCCGCAAACCAGGTGTGATGCTGGCCTTGCAACTGGGGCATCTGCGCTTGCGCTTCAATGGCCGGCAAATCAAATACGGGGTGGGCGTAGTGGTATTCGCCCAAGATGTGGGCGGGATCGATGTCGCTCAAGGGGTTGAGCGACACCATCACATCTTGCGTGAAGGGCAGAGGCTGCAACAAGTTGAGCCAATAGTGCAAGCACACGCGGGTGGATTCGGTGCGGCTGTGCGCTGCCCGTTCGTAGTTCCAAGCCGCCCAGGCGAGTTTTTTCTGGGGCATCACGGAGGTGTCGGTGTGCAACACGGCGCGGTTGGGGTGGTAACGAATAGCGCCCAAGGTCGCTTGTTCTTGCGGCGTGGGTTCGGCCAGCATGGCCAAGGATTGGTCGGCATGGCAGGCCAAAATCACTTGGTCAAAGCGCTCCGAGCCTGTGTGGGTTTGCAACGTCACGCTGTGGGCGTCACGCGCAATGCGCAGCACGGGGGTGTTGAGGCGTGTGTCTGAAATGCCCGCCACAATTTTGTCGACATAGTGGCGCGCGCCGCCTGCCACCGTGAACCACTGCGGACGGTTGTTGACTTGAATCAGGCCGTGGTTGTGGCAAAACCGAACCATGGTGGCCACCGGGAACTTGAGCATTTGATCGGTTGGGCAGCTCCAGATGCAACCGAGCATCGGCAGCAAATACCAATCGCGAAAGGCCTCGCTGAATTGGTGCGACACCAAAAAGCCGCTCAAAGGTTGCGCCAGCTCATGGTCTTGGTTGCGCTCGGCCAGCTCGGTGGCGAGTGTGTTGAATCGCACCACATCGCGCAGCATGCGTAAGAAGCTGGGTTTGAACATATTGCTGCGTTGGGCAAACACGGTGTTGAGGTTGGCCCCGTTCCACTCGAGGGCCCCTTTGCCGTTGGGGTAGGGCACTTGCACCGAAAACGACATATCCGATTTGGCGGTGGTCACTTGCAACGCTTCAAACAAAGCAATCAGCCCTGGGTAGGTGCGCTCGTTGTAAACCAAAAACCCCGTGTCCACGCCGTGGGTTTGCAGGCCGTTGGCGGTGGGCAAGGTCACGTCCACGGTGTGGGTGTGACCGCCAAAATAGTCGCCCGCTTCAAACAGGCTGATGTCGGCATGGCCTTGCAAATGGTGGGCAGCAGACAGGCCCGATATGCCCGAGCCAACGATGGCAATGCGAGGCTTCATTGGACGATGCCTTTGGCCGGCGCCTGTTTTTCTGCCAGCTGTTTTTCAATCTCTTGCACAAAGCTTTTGTCTTGCGGCCCCGTCATGCTGCTGAAGCTTTTGACCTCTTTGCCATCGCGGCTGATGATGTATTTGTAAAAATTCCACTTCGGGGGCGCGCCGGTTTGTTGGCTCAGTTGTTTGAACAAGGGCGAAGCGTCTGCCCCACGCACGGTGGTTTTGACAAACATCGGGAACTTCACACCAAAAGTGCTGTCGCAAAAATCGGCAATCTTGGCGTTGCTGTCGGGCTCTTGTGAAAAGTCGTTGCTCGGAAAGCCCAGCACCACCAAGCCACGGTCTTTGTATTTGGCGGACAAGGCTTCGAGCCCCTTGTACTGCGAGGTGAAGCCACAAAAGCTCGCCGTGTTGACCACCACCACCACGCGCCCCGCATATTGGCAAAGATTTTGAGGTTTTTCATCTTGCAATCGGGCCACCGTGTGCTGCAGCAAGCGTGGGCAGGCTGCCTCACTCGACAGGGCGCTCTCGCTGGCGCTGTGCGCGGCGCGAAGTCCCCCAACCAGCACAAGGGCGAACACAACAAATCGGTACATCACGGGAAACCCCTTCTAGGATGAGGGCCATCATGGCTTAATATGAAGGCATTGTCTTGGACGAGGACATTTTCCATCGCAAGTACTGGGATTTTGACGGATGAATTCACCTGAACTCAGCACACCAATGACATTTTCGATTGCCGCTGTCGAGCGCGACACCGGCATTGGCAAAGACACCTTGCGTGTGTGGGAGCGCCGCTATGGCTTTCCCATGCCTGGCAGAGATGCCCATGACGAACGCAGCTATCCGCTGGCGCAGGTCGAAAAACTGCGCGTCATCAAACGCTTGATGGACCAAGGGCACCGCCCAGGGCGCATCGTGGCCCAACCCCTTGAGGTGCTGCACCAACTGGGCCGAGGCGAGGCGCAACCTCACGCCACCCATGAGACACCTGCATCGCAGATGCCCGCCCATCTGCAGGTTTATTTGAGCTTGTTGCAAGCGCAAGACGTCGCGGGCCTTCGTTTGGCCTGGCATCAGGCCTTGTCAAAAGTCGGCTTGCAGCGGTTTGTCACGGAGGTGGCGGCACCGATGACTTATTGGGTCGGCGAGGCTTGGGCCCAGGGCGATTTGGCGGTTCACCAAGAGCATCTGTTTACCGAATGTCTGAGCGTCGTGATGCGCCAAGCGATGGCGGCTATTCCCCAAGTGGCGCCATGCGGCGCCCCCAAAGTGTTGCTCACCACTTTTCCGCAAGAAGCCCATGGCTTGGGCTTGTTGATGGTCGAAAGTTTGTTGACGTTGCAGGGCTGTCGATGCGTCAGCCTAGGCACCCAAACCCCTGTGCGCGACATTGCACAAGCCGCGGCGGCCCACCAGGTGGATGTGGTGGCTTTGAGTTTCAGCGCCAACATGAAGCCAAACCATGTGGTCGATGGCTTGGCCGAGTTGCAGGCGCTCTTGCCCCCCCGAGTGGCCGTGTGGGCTGGTGGCAGCGCCTCTGCGCTGCGGCGTCGACCACTTGATCGTGTGTGTGTGTTGCATGATCTGGACGCTATTTCAGGCGCTGTCACCCAGCATCTGCGCCAACAAAAACAAGCCCACGCCCAGACCCTGCCAAGCCTCGCGTCTTGATGGTTGACGCCGAGCGCCGCCTAGAATGGTGGCACCATGACCGATACCCCACTGCTGCCGCCTGCATTTTTGGCCAAGATTTCTGCGCGTCCTGATGCTGTTTTGCGCGTCAACGGCTTGCGTGCGCAGGGCCCCGTGGTGTTCACCAACGGCGTGTTTGATGTGTTGCACCGTGGCCACGCGTCTTATTTGGCACAAGCCCGCAGTTTGGGGGGCAGCTTGGTGGTGGCGCTCAACAGCGATGCCTCGGCACGCCGCTTGGGCAAAGGCCCAGACCGCCCATTGAACAACGCGCAAGACCGCGCCGCCTTGATGGCCGCTCTAGAGTCGGTGAGCTTGGTGACCTGGTTTGATGAAGACACACCGCTGGAGCTCATCACCGAGTTGCGCCCCGATGTACTGGTCAAAGGCGGCGATTACGACATGCGCAAACTGGCCGAGACGCAAGTGGTGCTGGCCTATGGTGGCCGCGCCCAAGCGATTCCATTCGTGGACGGCTACTCCACCACGGCGTTGGTGACAAAAATTCGCCAGCTTTAACTAATCAAACACCGTTCGCCACAAGACTTGTATGGCCGCACAGGCTTGGGTGAGTTCACCGACGGGGACTTGGGTCGGTTGTTCATCGAGTCGCGCACGGTGTTGCACGCGGCGCAACTCGCGGTAAGCGCTGGCCGCTGCTTGGCCCACGCCCGCGGGCAACAAGCCAACTTGCTCAGCGCTGAGTAGCAGCGCGATATTGCCCACATTGGCCAGCAGCGCAGGGTGTTGTGACGCATGGGCCAGCACCAAAAACTGCACGGCAAATTCCACATCCACCATGCCGCCGGCACTGTGCTTGACGTCAAACCACTCGGGCTTGACGGGGTGGGCGGTGCGCATCTTGTCGCGCATCGCCACAATTTCTTGGCGCAGCGCCGCCACGTCGCGTTTGGCGTTGATCACGCTGGCACGCGTCGCATCAAAACGTGCGCGCAGGGCGGGGGCACCCAAGCTAAAGCGCGCTCGCGTCATGGCCTGGTGTTCCCAAGTCCACGCCGTGTTCTCACCGCGTTGGCTTTGGTAATCGGCATAGGCCTCGAAGGTCGAGACCAGCAGCCCCGAATTGCCGTTGGGGCGCAGCGCGGTGTCTATTTCATACAAGTCACCTTCACCCGTTTTCACCGTGAGCCAGTTGATGAGTTTGCGTACATAGGCCGCATAGATTTCACCTGCGCGTTCGTGCGCGTCTTCGTACACAAAGACAATGTCCAAGTCGCTGCCGTAGCCCAACTCTTTGCCCCCCAATTTGCCGTAGGCGAGGATGGCGAATTGGGGCTCTTCGCGGTGGCGTTGCTTGAAGTGTTGCCAAACCCAGCGGCTGGTGATGTTCAAGACCGAGTCGGCCAAAGCACTCAGATCATCGGCCACTTGCTCGACGGTGATGCGGCCTTCCACGTCACGCGCCAAGGTGCGAAACACCTCGGCATGGTGGGCGCGGCGCAGCAAGTTGAGCAAGCTTTCTTCGTCGGCTTGGCCGGTGGACTGCAAAGAGACCCAGCGGCGCTCGAGCTCTTGCTCAAACTCGGCGGGCACAAAGCGCTCGGCCAGCAAGGCCTCACCGGCGAGCTCGTCAATCACACCAGGGTGCTGCTGCAAATATTTGGCGGGCCAGCGTGCCAGGCCCAGCAAGCGCAGGAGTTGCTCATGCACACGCGGGCGTTCGATCAACAACGCCAAGTAGCTTTCGCGGCGCAACAAGGGCTCTATCCAATCGCTCCAACGCACAGCCGCCTCTTCGCTGATGCGCCCGTCTTCTATCCACGCATTGGTGCGCTGCAACAGCTTGAGCAAGCGCTGCACACTGTCGTCGCGCAGCGCACGGATGCGGGGTTGTTCGCACCAGTGCCGCACGCGTTCGCGCAGCCGCGCATTCAAGTCGGGCAACAACGCGTTGAGGTCGACGTACTCGTTTTTGGGCGTGCAGGCTTTGCAGTCGCCCTGGCCGCTGTCTTCGGCTTGGTTGCCCAAGGCCAGCAAGCGGTCAAATTCTTGCGCCACCCGTTCGCGGTGGGTATCGAGCTGGCTGAGAAAATCGCAGCTGTCCCCAAAGCCCATGGTCAAGGCCAGCCAATTCAAGTCGTCATCATGGGTGGGCAAGACATGGGTTTGTTGGTCGTCCAAATACTGGATGCGATGCTCAACTTGGCGCAAAAACACATAGGCCTTGGCCAGCGCGTCGGCCGTGGCGGCGGGCATGAGGTTGGCTTGGCTCAAACGTTGCAGGGCGGCCAAGGTGGGCCGTGTGCGCAGTTCGGGAAAGTTGCCTCCCCGCACCACCTGCAGCAGTTGCACCGTGAATTCAATTTCACGGATACCGCCGCGCGACAGCTTCACATCGTTGGCACGTTCAGGGCGTCCCGCGCTTTGGGTCAGGGCCTGTTTGCGAATTTGCTGGTGCAGTCCGCGCAACGATTCAAACACGCTGTAGTCGAGGTAGCGACGAAATACAAACGGCAGCACCGTGTCACGCAGCTCGTGCGCATGGGCTTTGGCGCTAAACGGCGCCACCACGCGGCTCTTGAGCCAAGCAAAGCGTTCCCACTCGCGCCCTTGCACCAAAAAATACTCTTCCAACGCTTGGCGCGACACCACGCTTGGGCCCGAATTGCCGTTGGGGCGCAAGGCCAAATCCATGCGAAACACAAAGCCGTGGTCGGTGGTCTCGCCGATCAAGCCGTAGATCAATTTGACGGCCTTGGCAAAGTAGTCGTGGTTGCTGATGCGCCCACGGCCATCGGCTTGGCCGGCGGTTTCGCCGTCTGCGTCGTACACATAAATCAGGTCAATGTCGCTGGACACGTTCAACTCGCGGGCGCCAAATTTACCCATGCCCACGATCCACAACGTGGCGCGTTCACCGCTGGGGGTGGTGGGCATGCCAAAGCTGGCATCGAGCTGGGCTTGGGCTTCGCGAAACGCCCAGTCGAGGGTGAGCTCACCCAGCTGGGTCATGGCGTGGGTCACGACCTCTAGGCTGGCCGCTTGTTCGCAGTCCAACACCACCAAGCGTTCCATCACCAGTTGGCGCAGCATGCGCAGCGCATCGGCGCAGCTGTGGGTGTGGCGCAGCGTCGCAAAACACGCTTGCATCTTGGCCAAATCAGGCGCACCCGCAGGCAGCCAGTGCAGCTCATTCGCATAGCGGCGGCGCAAACGCTGGACCAAGCGTGAATAAGTACTCACATGAGGCGGCGAGAGGGGGATAATTCGGGTCACGTTGCTAGCACCATGAAATATTTGTCTGACTCGGTCACTCCCACCCCTCCAAGCCCAGCGGCTGATTTGAGCAACAAATCAGCCTGGCGACGCGTGCTCAACTGGACTTTGGGTGGCTTGGCCGTGGTGTGGGTGGCGGTATTGATGGCTTGGAGCGCGCTGCACATTTTCATTGTGCCGCGAATTGGCGAGTACCGGGAGGTCTTGCAACAACAAGCCACACAAGCTTTGGGCTTGCGCGTTGAAATCGGTCACATCAGCGCCCAAGGTGGCTGGTTGGTGCCTTGGTTTGAGCTCAATGAGGTTCAGCTCTTTGACCGCGAGGGCCGCGAGGCCTTGCGTTTGCCGCGTGTCTTGGCAGCGGTGTCGCCGCGCACGCTGCTGTTGGGCCAGTTTGAGCAATTGAACATTGAACAGCCCGAGCTAGAAATTCGCCGCGATGCCCAGGGCCATGTCTGGGTCGCTGGCCTCGACACCTATGGGCTGGGCGACGGCCGCGGCGCAGATTGGTTTTTCTCGCAACCTGAGTTGGTGGTGCGAGGTGGCGTGGTGAATTGGCGCGACGAGTCCCGCCCGCAGTCGTTGCAAATAGAGGCCGCCGCCTTGGACTTAACGGGTGTGGATCTGGCGTTTCAAAACCATTGGTTTCGCCATGAATTGCGGGCTGATGTGACGCCGCCGCTTGCCTTGGGTCAACGTCTGTCGGTGCGTGGCAAGTTTCATCAGGCGCCTTGGCAGCGCGCAGGCGACACCTCCTTGTGGTCGGGTGAGGTGTTTGCAGACTTGCCCCATGTTGACTTGGCGACGTTGCGCCAATGGGTCACGATGGACCAAGGCGTGTCCTTGCAAGAGGGTCGAGGTGCTTTGCGTTTGTGGGTCGATGTGAGAAAAGGCCAGCCCTTCGGCGTGACCGCCGACATGGCCCTCGACGCGGTTGACGCGCGCTTGGGGGCCAATTTGCAGCCCTTGCGCTTGCGCCAGGTGAACGGGCGAATCGGCGCCCAGTGGCAGGACGGTCAAGTCGAAATCAGCAGCCAAGACTTGGTGTTTGACACCCAAGAGGGCGAGCATTGGCCGGGCGGGGTGTTGCGGGTGAAGTGGACGGGCGACGCCATGGCGTCGGGTTCAATCCAAGCGGATCGATTGGACTTGAATGCGTTGACGCAAATAAGCCAGCGCCTGCCTTTGGCGGATGCGCTGCGGGCCATGCTGGCCCGTGGGCAAGCTCATGGCCAAGTCAACCAACTCCAAGCCAGCTGGCAAAACCTCAACCAGGCCCTGACCTATGCCGCACGCGGTCAAGTTCAGCAATTCAGCTGGTTGCGCGACCCGCAAACGGGCAGCCCTTTGGCCAATTTGCCAGGCGTGCAAGGTGCGCAAGTGGACTTTGACTTGACACACAAAGGCGGCAAGGCCAAGGTCAGCATCAGCCAAGGCAGCCTCACTTTGCCCCAGGGCTTAGACGAGCCGCAGATTGCTGTGACTGAGGCTTCTTCCCAAATGGCCTGGCAAGTCAAGGGCGAGGATTGGGCGGTGCAGATCACCCAAGGCCGCTTGGCCAACGAGGATTTGGCGGGTGAATTCAGTGGCAGCTGGAAGACGGGCGAGGGCCAACACCGCTGGCCAGGCGTGCTGGATTTGACCGCTTCTTTGAGCCGCGTCAAGGCCGCGCGGGTTTACCGTTACTTGCCCAACACCCTGCCCGTCGACGAGCGCGCCTATGTGCGAGACGCGGTGCTCGCGGGGAATGCCAGCCAAGTCAGCCTTCGCCTGCGTGGCAACTTGCACAACATGCCCTTTGTTGACCCCAAGCTGGGTGAGTTCCGCGTGGTGGCGCAGCTGGCCGATGCCAAATACGCCTATGTGCCGACCCAGCCCATCAAGGGCAAAGCACCCGCGCCAGTGGCTTGGCCCGCTTTGACGGCGCTCCAAGGCGAGTTGGTGTTTGACCGCGCTGCCTTGTTCTTCAAAGGTCGCACCCAGTTGGCAGGCGCACCCAATGTGACCTGGCAAAAAGTAGACCTGCACATCCCAAATTTAGAAGATCCCGTCGTGCGTTTGACGGGCGAAGCGCAGGGTCCGCTGCAGCAAGTCATAGACACCATTGCCAAGTCGCCGCTCAATGAGCTCACAGGGGGCGTGCTGAGCCAAAGCCAAGCCAAAGGCAACGCGCAGTTCAAACTCAACTTGAACTT
>Ga0114979_10001359_pt1 | contig 16431 bp, 21 predicted proteins | sample S_140625_EF_Meta_FD_87315 | JGI IMG/M metagenome (GOLD analysis project Ga0114979, IMG submission 87315) | Freshwater microbial communities from Lake Simoncouche, Canada to study carbon cycling - S_140625_EF_MetaG | ecosystem: Environmental > Aquatic > Freshwater > Lake | place: Lake... | reverse complement strand
TAATTTTTGATGATTATTTATGGGAAAAATTAGAACCTTCATTATTTACACCTAAACCTGCAATAGATTCAGTCTTAGAAATTTATAAAGATGTAATTGATATTCTTTATGTTGGTTATCAAGTTATTATACAAAAAGTTCCACCTAAATTTTCTGCACGTAAAACTGTTAGAACAGTTATATCGGGATTTTCTGATTTATTAAATAAATTTTGGAAAGAAAATTCTGCTAGAGTATTATTATCATTAGAACATAACCCTTTATCAGAATTAAGATTTTCATTCCAAGAAAAAACTGCAGAAACTAGCTTACAAAAAAAAATATACAGTTTACCAACTGAAATTGTAACAGTTTATACAGTGAATGATTTTAAAGAAATTAAACAAAATATTGAAGCAAAATTAGGTAAAAATCGACTAATATATTTTTTTGAATATAATATTTTTTCAATTCGAAATTTAATTGCACAGTCAGTTGTTGATAAAAAAGCAATAACACTAGAAAAATCAACTATACATTTATTTCCTCCTAGTAACTTTGTTTATATGGATAATTATGTAAAAAAATTGAATGTTAAATTTTTTAAAAAACAAGTACATGAAACTATACCTATAAATATTTATGAAGCAGAAGTATTTGACTATCAAAAAGTGAAAGCATTTTTAGAATTTTGCGCAACTGTAAAACAAGTAAAACAAGTTAATGGTATGGCAAGTTTAATTATGAGTTATAACCAATTATATGAACGTAATATTTTAGTAAATGTATTATCATTAAATTTTCTGCTTAAAAAAAATGGAGATTTTTCACTTATTCTTGATGGAAGAGTAAGAATTATGAATGATTTTTTACGTTTACTTTCTGGGCTATTTACAAAAACAAATTTATATTTTATACCATATAAAATGTCTACATATATTACCAGAATATCTTGCACAAATTTCCAAGGTATTCCTATTTCTATATATGATGGAATTCTTAAACGACTATCATTAAATAAAGATATGGAAATTGTTTCATTATTTAAAAATTCTCAACAAATATGGGGATTTGAAGAAAATCCACAACTAAAAACTATCTTGAAAGAATATGATGAAAATAAAGATATTATATTAAATCATTTAGATAAATTTAGAATATTGCAAACACGTAGAACCTTAGATGATTTATATACCTACGTATTAAAATAGTTGTTTAAAAATAATAGTAAAATGAAACTAGATATACAAAAAGCTTTTGAAACATTAAAACCTTTTTGTTTAGATAAAAAATTATCTGAACCATGGAGTTTTTCAGAAGAATCTCTTAAAAATACTTTAAATTATATTACAGCATTATCATATAATTGTTATGTTTATAATGGAAAAGAATTATATAAATTAGAATTTAAAACTACATCTCCTTTATTAAAAAAACATTTAACATCTAAAGTATCTTCTATAAAAATTCGTAAAACATTAAAAAATAAAGAATGGAGAATTATGCAATGTATAATAAAACCATTTGGAATATCAGAAGAAAATATATTTAATACATATATAAAAAAAATAAATATTTCTTCTGGAATTTATATTTTTTCTTTAACTGATTCACAATTATTAAGAAAAGATTTTCGTACACCATGGTTTAAAGATCCAACACAATTTCGTCCACCATTTTTACCTATGTTTGCTTATAGTGGTCATTCTGAATTTTGGGATATACCTATACCAAATCAAGATGAATTAACATTTATAAAAAATCCTCCTTCTATACCAGACTATGATTGGTCAGATAAACAATCAAAAGCTGTTTTTCGAGGATCTTCTACTGGATGTGGAACTTCTGCAGAAACAAATCAACGTATAAAAATTTCACAAATACAACATCCATATTTAGATGCTGGATTAACATCTTTAACAAAACAATTAAAATATGATTCTTTAGATGGAATATCTATGACACCAAAATTACCTCTTGTTCCAAAATTAGATATGTTTAAAGAACAAGCTTTATATAAAATTATTATACATATTGATGGGAATGTTCATGCATATAGATGGTTATCTTCTTTTTTGACTGGTTCATTAATATTTAGAGTTCGTAGTCCTTACATACATTGGTTAGATTCAAAAATTAAAGAAGGAAAACATTATATTGAAATAAAAGAAGATTTATCAGATTTAACAGATAAAATTATTGAATACAAAGATAGTAAAAAAGGAGAAAAAATTGCATTAGCTGGAAAAAAATTAGCACAAAAATATTTAACAGATATACAAATACAAAAAAATTTAGAAAAAATAATAAATTTAAAATAAGAAAAAACGGAATTATTCTTATATGGTTAGAGGATTTTAACGAACTATGCTCTTTGATCTAGTGCAAAAATGCCCCCTATAATTCTCCCTCCTCCTTCTGAACTCCCTCATGAAGGTGGACAGATTCTTGAGTTTCCCATTTTAGCCAGAGAGCTTTTAGATGATTTATCTTATAGTCTCATCGTTGAGATTAAGGAGATGTGTCACTTTGGCCAGACTCTTAAACTTGAAATTCGGCTCCCTTCTCCCCTCCCTTCTCCCTTCTCTCCTTACATGAAGGATAACTTTCTTCTCCGTGTACAAGTTAATGTTTTAGGAGCACTCGCATACCACGCGTTCGATCCTCCAGAGTTTGCAAACTTTTACATGAACGTTCTCTATCCACAGTTACCTCCTGGATATCCCGACCCTTGTAAGTTCATCAATACACAGTATCACGAGAAGAATCTTTCTAATAACCCATTCCCTCTATATCTCTCTTCTATCCCCCCTCCAGTTGGGGGTGCGGCGTACGGGTTAGAGTAATAAGTCCCATTAAAAACGGAATTTTTTCTTATAAGGTCAGAGGTTTTTATACCCAAGCCTTCCACTCTTTTGTAATGGAGCCTTTTGTTCTTCCTCCCTCTCCTCTTTCCTACCTCAATGGAATGTCTGTCTTTGACTTGCCTTTTAGGGATCTTTCTATAGAGCCTTTCTCCACAACTCTCATAATTGAGATACGACCTCTCTTCTCTGGCGGTTTTGAGTGTGAGATCCCTGTGAAGTTTCCTACCTCCTCTTTGAACGAGTATGTGAAAAACGACTTCATCACTATTCCAGTTACTCTTTTAGGAGCAGCCGCATGGAACACCCTTCTTCCTAGACCTTTTGCACTGCTTTACGATGACACACTCTATCCAGCTCTCTCCGTCCACGCTCTCCCCTTTGAATATCCCGAACCTTCTTGCTTCTTGGAAGCACCACAAGATGAAGATGATGAGCAGAAGCAGCCTAACCCATTCCCTCTCTACGTCTTCTCCCTCGACGTTCCTCCAGTTGGAAGTGCGGAGTTAGATTAAATTCCATTAAAAACGGAATTTTTTCTTAAAGTGGTTAATATTTTTACTGCACTAGGCCCTTTGATCTAGTGCAAAAATGTCTCTGGGAATACGCCGTTTATGGCATGCTCCAGATATAACTATCCTTTCTCTCTCTTCCTTCCTTTCTCTCTCTCCTTCTCTTCTCCCTCCTCTCTCCCCCCTTCCTCCCTCTCCTTTCTCTCCTCGCTTACTTTTCCCATCTCATTTTCCTTACCTTCATAGAATTAGAACTTCTTCTCGCTTTCCGTTTCGAGAAACCTTTGATGGGATAAAGTACTTCGTTAAGAGGTATTATATCAAGCTTCCTAGTGGATATTCCTTTACCTTAAACGTGGGGATTCAATATACAAACCCAGAGATTTATAGGACGTTTTATGATGAGGAAACTGGAAATCTTCGTTTGACACTCAAAGAGTTATTTACTTTTGTGTATCTTACTCTAGAGGGTACTCTAGGAGTAGATGATGAGTGGGTTCTTGCAAGGCTTGTAGAGTTTAAGAGGATGATAATTCATTCTCTTATTGATAAATTTCTGTATCCTCTTCCTCCTTCTCCTCCTTCTCTTCCTTTTCAGATCTCTTCTCCTTGTGCATAAAAATGGATTTTTTTTTAAAGAAAAAAAATATTCTTTATAAAAAAAGAAAATGTCTTCTATTTCTCCTTCTGTAGCTTTGTCAATTGATTATGCTGTAAAAGATACGGATAAAAAAAATAAAACATATGTACTCTTCTTTAATTCTGGTGGAAAACAGATAGGAAGAGTTCGTTGTTATACTCAACAAGATTCAAAACAAATTATTCAAGAAGCACAACAACTTCAAAAATATCTTTTCAAACGTTTGAAAATAGAAGATTCTTAAAAAAAACGAATTTTTTTTATTTAAATCTATTTTTAATAAAAATTAAAACGTTCTTCTATGTATAATTCAAAACTTATTAAGTTCTTTCCTTATCGAGTCCGAATATGGATAGATGAAGCCATTATTCCATGGCATTCATTAGGTTCATATATGAACCGACATGGAAATGAACTTCCTTTGTCTGAAAGTTCTTTTCTTTCCTTTTGTCATGATCCATACCCAAACCAAGAAGAAAAATATATAAAAAAAATTACAAATCCAAATAATTTTAAATGGTAGTTTTAATTATTTTTTTTTATTCAAATAAACCAACATCTTTTGATTGTGCACTTCCATAAGGTGTAGAATTATTTTTTTTTGAAATCATACCTTCTCTTCCTCTACCTCTAAATAATCCACTTGCTAAAATAACAAATGATGCAGTTAAAATTAAAGAAGTAATAACATCTTTTGTACCAACAAAACATACAGCAAATATTGCAATTCTTCTTAAAAATATATTTTGTGAATATTCTTCATCTGTACCTTCTAATTCATGTATAATAAAACGACTTCCAATATTTAAAATTAATAACATTATACCAGCAAACATAGTATTACTATTTAAAAAACCAATAGTAGTATGAATTTGTTTTAAAACCATTCTTATTTTTTAAAAAGGAGAAAAATGTTCTTCTAATTTAGTATTTTTATTTGGTTTAACAGATTGTGTTTCTTTTGGTTTTTCTGTAACATCTTTTCCTTTTGCAGTAGGTAATTTACCACCTTTTCCTAACATTTGTGATAATTTACCAATACTTGCGGCATCAATTTTTGGTGCACCAGATTTAGGTTGTTTTGATGGTGGTGTTTGTTCTTTTTCATCTAAAAATTCATATAAAGATAATGAAGAAACTACATAAGAAATACCAAATAAAAGACCAACTAAAGGACTTTTATAATAAGTATAAACGATAGAGGATAAAAGAATAATTTGTCCGATAGGATTATTTAAAAATTGTATAATAAAAGATGGTGGTGGATGAGTAAAAAAAGTAATATAGAGAATAAAAGCAGCTAAAAGAAAATGTTCTTGATTTAATTTCATTTTGTTATTATTACTCTATAATTTTTATATCATATTTGAAATAATATGAACTTTACTTCTTTAGAAGATGCATTCCCTTCTAAACCATGGCCAACAAAAAGTCAAATACATAAAAAACATGTAGTAGAACAACGTGATTCTGAAAAAGAAGGACGTACATTCCCAACACCACAACATCGTGGTCAACATGCTATACAAAAACATAAAAAAACAATTGATGATTTAACATCTTCATTACCAATATCAAAAGAAGAAGAAGAAGGAAATTATAATCCTACAAGAATTGAAGGAGGACGTGAACATTATACATATGAAAAAGTTCATCCTATGGATGGAACATCATTTCCATATGCACCACCACAATTTCAATTATCATCACATGAATTAAAATTACAAAAATTAATTGAAATGTTTGATAGTATGTCAATAGGTGAAGAAACACCTGGAACACAAGATATGTTATTATATATATTTACGGGTGTATTTTTCTTATATACATTTGAAATATTTGCAAATATGAATAAATAAATTTTATTTTGTTTCACATGAATAAATAATTTTTCGTAAACCATATTCTTTAATACATTTTTCAAGAAATAATTGACAATCAGAACAAGGTTTTGAATCTCTTAATTCACCAAATGAATTATATCTATAAACAATTAATGTAGAACCACGAAGTTGTGAAATATCACCAAGATTTTTCACAACTGCACGTTCTGCATGTATAGTTTGACTAGAATAACCACATCCACGTGATCTTGATCCAATAGAATTATGTCCTATTGCAATAATTTTATTACGTTTAATAATTAAAGCTTGATGATAAAATGTTTTATGAGGTAATACAGTTGGTCTTTGAACTAAGGGGTGCCTCCGTTCCATATATTTTTTTAAAGAAAAGAGTATATCCCTTTGTTTACAATTCGTTTTTTTAAGAAAAGAAATCTGTTGATCGTTCAGATAGTCTTGTTTCTAAAGTAGAAAAATCATCAAATGCATTTTCAACAATATCTAATTCTAAAGAAACACCAAATTCTAAACCACTAGTAGTAAATGTTCCACCCGATGAATAAATAAAACCAGGTTCTCCAGTTATACCATAGGAAGAAACACTAGTACTTTTTTGATCATGTGTTCTTAAAACTAAATGTAATCTATCTAATTTTGAAATAGGTGGTGTAAAATAAGATTCATTATGAATATCAGAAGATTCATTATAAATAATAGGTTTTGAAGGATCAACAATTTGAAATTTAGCAAATGTATTTGTAGTAGATGATGATGATGTTTGTTGTGGAAATATTTTAGGTAATACAATTTCTTTAATCCATGATCTTGTTCTTTCACAATATGTTATACCATTTCTACAAGAACTTATTTCTTTTCCATTTGCTCCTTGAACAGTAAATTGTGTTGGACCAGTTTCATCAGCTTGATTTAATTCATCACAATCTAAATAAAAAGAAAATAATCCAGTACTACCTAATGGAGTATCTCTTGTAAATGTTGCACCAGTAGAACCATATGCATGTTTATAATATAAAGGAGTAGTTCCATTATAAAGAGAAGGAAATTCTGCACCTTTTACACGAACAGCAACAACATTATCATAAGAACGTGGTAAATTGATTACAAAATCACCGTTTGTAGGATATTTTGTATAATCACGATCTCCAGAATTTAAATGTAAAGTTCTTTTTAAAATACGTAATTTTTGTTGAGGTTTTGATTTTGAAACAATTGTACCATTATAATCATATGATTTATTCATTTATATTTAGGATCTAAATTTTCTAGTTTTATTTCGAACGCTTCTAGGTTGTGAAACATATTGTTTTCCTTGAAGCATACCTTTTCTTTTTTTTTGTGTAGTTCTTGAATATTCAGATGATGTTAATGATTGAATAGCTTTTGTAGGTAAATAACGTTCACCAGTAACTAAAGAAGGTTTACCAGATTTTGTTCTCCATTTTTCTACTGTCCATTTATGTAAGGAATTATTTCCTTTTTTTCCAATATATTTTCCACCTTTTTCTTTATATTCTTTTACAGCTAATTGTGCTTTTCTTGCACTCCATTGTCCAGGTAAACCACCTTTAGAACTTCTTTGAACTTTATTTTTTATTGTTTTCCATAAAGAAGGATTTGTTCTTTTTGTTTCCATACTTACATACTATACAATAAAAAAACTGCAACAGAAGCAGCATATTGTGAACAAACATAATAAAATGCTTTCATTTCAGAAATATCACCTTTTAAATAATGAAAAAATGTAGCAGCTGGATTAAAATATCCACCTGAAACTTTTGAACCTAATGAAACAGCAATAGCTAAAGCTGCAATACCTAATAATTGTCCACCAAAAAGAAATGCAGCTAATAAGAAAGCAGTACCTAAAAATTCAACTATGTAAGGTGTCATGTTTTAATTATATACATATAAATTTAAATGAAATATTTGATTGTAAAAGGATATCTAGGATTTGGTGATCGATTAGAATGTTTAAAAATGTGTGTAAAATATGCTCTTGAAAAGAATCGAGCAATCTATATAGATTGGAGAGATTCTGTATGGTCACATTCAGATGAAACATTTTATAAATATTTTGATTTAAAAATGCCGTCTATAGATATAGAATTTTTACCACCAAATCTAAGTGTATATCCAGAATGTTGGAAATCTATATTAAAAGAACCTTATAAACAAGAATATGCAACATTACCAGATATTAATATTGGTTCTTTAACAAAAGATTATGAAGAAGATATTGTTGTATATTCATGTATAGGATATCGAATAATATTTCCAAGTTCTAAATATTTTACAAATATATTTCGAGTTATTCATCCAGAAATTAAACAAGAAGTTTTAAAAAGAGTATCTACATATGATCTAAAAAATAAAATATGTATTCATTTAAGAGGAACAGATAGATTACAAAATTTAAGTAAATTACAAAGATTTCGTGGAGTACGTTTAAGAATGATAGAAAAAGGTTTATTTAAAGGAGAAGGATTTATAGCATTAACAGATGATGAAGACTTTGCAAGAATGTGGAATGCAAATTTTAAATATCCATTATTAACTAAAATTTTTGTAAGTAATTCTATAGGAAATCATTTAGTAAAAAAAGAAAATTTAGCAGTAACAAAAGATACATTAAATAAAGATATGTTAATTGATTTTTTTACTATGGCATTTTGTAAAGATATTTTATCATCTTCAAAAGATTCAAGATTTGCAAGTGAATCAAGAAGATTACATCCATGGATAACGGATATATTTTCTGATTAAGAATATAGAAATAAAAATGTTAACTTTAAATGGATATAAAATTCCAAGAACATCATTAAAATTAGGTATGTTAGGAGAATTAACTGTAAAACCATATGTTCCATCTGTATTTGTAAATCCAAAATATGTTCAAAAATATAAACTTTATATAGAAAAAGATGATGATATATATTTACCAAAACAATATGGAATAGAAAAATTTGGTATTCCTAAAACATTACGTAATGTTGAACAAACTTCTGATACATTTTGGGAATTTCGTGGAAAATTACGTGATATACAAATAGAAGTTGTAAATTCATTTCTAAAACCAGAACCACATGATGGTATTCTTTCTTTACAAACGGGAGGAGGAAAAACTGTTTGTGGTCTTTGGATAGCATCACAATTAAAATTACCTACAATAATATTAGTTCATAATACATTTCTTAAAGATCAATGGATATCTAGAATTAAAGATTTCTTACCAAATGCTAGAATAGGACAAATACAAGGAGAAATAATAGATGTTAATGAAAAAGATATTATTGTATGTATGTTACAATCAATATCTTTAAAAGAATATCCACAAGAAACATTTACAAAAATTGGTTTTATAATTGTAGATGAATGTCATCATATAGCATCAGAAGCATTTTCAAAATCATTACCAAAATTAACATCGAAATATATGTTAGGTTTATCAGCAACACCAGAAAGAAAAGATAAATTAATGTATGTTATAAATTGGTTTCTTGGTCCTTTGTTATATAAATCATCTACAGAAGATAAAATTGATTCGGATGTAAAAGTTGAATATTTTGAATATGAACCAGAAAATCCAGAATTTAATTCTATAATTTATAATTCGAATGGTGTAATGTTTACTTCTTTAATGATTAATAAAGTTGTTGAATATGAACCAAGAAATATATTTATAAAAAATATTTTAGAAGATTTATTTCTAGAAAATAGAACTATGTTAGTTTTAACTGATCGAGTTGAACATACAGAAAAATTATTTCAATTATTATCTCCTAATATTCAAGAAAATACTGGTATACTTCATTCAAAATTAAAACAAGATCAAAGAGAAATATTAATGAAAACAAAAAAAATATTGATTGCAACATATAGTATGTGTAAAGAAGGATTTGATGTAGAAAGATTAAATACTTTAATTATGGCAACATCAAGACCCGATGTAGATCAAATTGTTGGAAGAATTTTAAGAATTGAAAAATCAAAACGACGTATTCATCCATTAATTATTGATATTGTAGATCCAGCATTTCGAAATCAATTTCAAAAAAGATTAAGTTTATATAAATCAAGAAATTATAAAATTGAAAAAACTATGTTTTAATCATCATCTATAATTTGTATAGATGTATAATCATCATAATCACGTACAGTACGATCACCATAATCACCATAATCAACTTCCATATCTATACCATCTTCACGTTGTGGTATATCTCCATTATCAATATAATCACGTAATTCAGTTTCTTCTTTTTCAATTGTATATTCTTCATAAAATTCTTCTCTCATTTTATTCGTTATTAAAAATTCAGATAAACCTAATTGTAATAAAATTTGTGATTGTAAACGTTGTTCATCATCCATTTGATATCTTAAAATTTGTTTAATTTTATTTCTTTCTGCTGCACGTAATATTTCTTCTTCTTTTTTTGCTTTTTCTTCATTCATAAATAATAATTTAAATGTTAAATCAGTTTTTCGATATGTTTTAACTAAACGTATATATGATTGATTTGTTTTAATAATTGATAATAATTGAAATAAAATAGATTTTAAAGAATCACGTTGTAAAGAAGGATTTTTAATAGATAAATTTGTAATGAGTGTACGAAATCTAATTTGTTCTTTTAATGGAAACGATGAATTTCTTAAAGAATTTAAAATTTGGTTTATAAGAAAAAAATAAGAAGATGAATCAGCAGTTTTAATAAAATCTTGAAATTCAAATCCAGATAAACCTAAATTTATATATTTCGTAATTTCATTAGTATCTAATTCTATATATTGTAATTTAGATGGTTTAAAAGAAAGTTCTTTAAAAAAAGTTGGAATAATTTTTGATTGTAATTTTAAAGTTTGAAGTTGTTGTGGTTGTTTTTTAAATTTAAAAGAATTTAATGTTTTAAAAATAGATGTTTTTGTAAAACTTTTTTCTTCTTGAATAATAATTTCTTTTTGTGGTAAAAGAAATGTATTTGAATAAATAGTTTCTTCTGGTTTTACATATCTTTCTTTTGCAGATTCAAATAAAACTTTAAATTCTCTATAAAAAATTTGTATCCAACGTAATGTTTCATTTTCTAATTGTGATTGATTTGTTATTAATTTACGTAAAATTTCAGATATATTTGAAATACCTAAAATAGGTAATGATTTTAAATATAATTTTAATGTAGAAAATATTGATTTTAATATAGGACAATCATCAGAATTATCTGTATCACGTGGATATCCATATGTAATAAATTCTTTTGAATTAATTTTACGTCTAGGAATTAAAAAAGGATTATGTGTTTGAATTAAAACAAGAAATCCAGCAATACCAAAAATTCCTTCTGTAAGAAGACGATTTTCTTCTGAAATTTTTTTTGATTGTTCTGATTTTTCTTTTAAAGATTTTGAAAAAATTCTAATTTTTTGTAATATTGGTTGTAATTGTTGTTCTGTAGGAATAATTTGTAAATATGATAAAAGTATATAAATAATTGATTCACCAGAATTTTGATTATTAAATAAAGATTTTAATGATGTTAATGAATTTACAACTATAATTTCTGATGTTAATGGTGTATATTCCATAGTAAGATGTCCTTCTAAATCATATTCTTTTGTTGCAACTAAATTATCATTATTAATAATATCACCACAAAATTTACAAATTCTTGAACCTTCACTTAAATATGTCCACATAGAATAAAATTTAAATCTTGGAATTTTTTCTTCTAATACACCTCTTAAAATTTCTAACGTATGATAACACATAACAAAACTTCCACTCAAATCAAAATAATTATTTTCTTTAAATTCTAAATCACGCATTAAAATTTCTAATGCTTCTGCTTTATCAAGAGGTTCTCTTTCTGTATCTTTTAATATAGAAAGTACATCTTTCCTTCGTTCAGAATCATTTTTTCCTTCAAATTTTGTATATGTTTCTTTTTTAGTATATAATTCAGAAGGTAAATATAATTTAGAAAGAGTTACATAATCTTTTACTATATCATTTTTTGTAGTTTCTTTCCAAGAAATTCTATCTTTATAAAGTTTTTTAATTTTTTCTTGTAAAATTGTTGTAATAGGAATACATTTTCCACTTTTTTGTATAGGTCTATATAATCCAGATTCTAAAAAAGATTCAAATGATTTTAAAAATCCTTGACATATTTCTGCTTCACTATCTGGATAATCATATGTTATTGTTTCTAAATAAGGATACATACTCATACTACCAACTAAATTTGCATTTGATAATAAACATTTTGAAACAAGATTTCCACCATCATATTGTAAAGATAACCAATATCTTGGATCATATGCAGAATACCAAGGTGTATAATTACTTAATAAAAAATCAGATGGTTTTTCATCTATATCATTTTTAAATTGTAATTCTTTTACTGGAATAGGTAAATCTCTATATTCAGCTGGAAAAAATCTAGATTTCCATGCCATCCATGGAATATTATATAATTCTAATCCGTACAATTTTAAATATTTAAGACCTTCTTCATATGGATCACGTGTAGTTGGTATTGCATGTTCTAATATAGTTTCAATAGAAGGATAAATATTTTCTAATGATACATCTGTTTCTATAAATGTTTCTTTATTTGATTTTAAAAAAGGATGATCAAATGGTCTTGGAATAGGTAATCTTTCTTTTAAATAATAACCTATTGTTTTAATATAATCATCTGTATTTGTAAATAATTCTTTTACAATTTTTTTTGAACCATCATCATTTAAAATAGTTTTTGTACTTTCAAATAAATCTAAAACTTGTATTGTTTTTTTCCCATCTTTTGAAATTAAAGTACCTTTTGAAACTCTTCCTTCACTTTTATTTTTATAAGGTTTTGGTAATGCACCAATTAATCTAGAATAATAATTTGGAACTTTTCTTTGATCTCTTTCAAATAATGGTGTCCATTTTAATTTAAAATTATATTCTTCATAATCAAATTCATTATATACTGGATAAATCCAACCAATATTTTTTAATTCAAAATTTGATTTAATATAATAATCAGTTTCTGTTATATAGATTGTTTTTTCATATGCAACTTTAATTCTATCACGTAAAGATTTAAAATATTTTTCTTGAAATCGTGTCATTTTAGGAGGAATAACTTTTTCAAAAAAATCATTAATTTGTTGTTCTAATGTAAAAAATCTTAATTCATATGGTCTTTGTATATCTTCTTCAAAATCAAATGTTTCTAAAATTTTCAAATCATCTAATTCAAATTTTAATATATCAGCTTCCATTATTTTATAAAGAAGATTCTACAATTGAACAATAATCATGTATAGATTTTTGAACATCTTTAAGAATTTCTTCTGGATTTTTAGTTGTTACAAATTTTAATACCATATCAGATTTCAAAGGATGAGGTATATCATAAGAAACAAAAGAAACATTATTTGAATGATAAATACATTCTTGTAAAACTGAACCAATAGTATGACCTCCATCAATACGTATACTAAAACAATCTTTTTCTTTTGTAATATTTTGTAATGCACTTTCAATCCATGTATCAATTTTTTGTTTTAAAATTTGTACTGAATATTTTAAAATTTCAAGAGGTGTTAAAATACCTATTGTTTCAAATGAAAAGTCAATCCAATTTGGTCTACCAACTTCATCAATAGAATAATATTTATTAATATAGAAATTATCAAAGATACGAACATCTTTTTTTTCATCAATCCATGCTTTTCTTGCTAATTCAACTCTCATAGGATCAATATGAAATTTATAAGTTTGATCTTTACATACATGAGAACCTTTTTCTAATGCTAATTCAGCTGTTAAATGTACTTCTTCATCTGTATTTAATTTTAAGAATACGAGAGGTGTATCCAGATCTCTATCACGCATTAGAAGATGTTGTTTACCATCTTGAATAGTAAAATCATCTGTTGTAATAAGAGAAGGATCTTTTCTTTTTTCAATAAGTAATTGAATTTTTGCATTTTTAATAAGTTCAGTATCATCTGGTTTTACATTAACGGGTAACAATTCAACACGATGTTTTAACATTTCATGAGGCATTTGTGAAGAATTATTAATAATTTTTACATTTTTTAATGTAACAATAGGAAGTTCACTTATTGTAATACGTCGTAATGAATTTACAAATGTAGTAGGAAAATTACGAAATTCTGTATAAAGTTTATAAGATCCTCTTTTTTTTATTTCGAATGTAGCCATCGTTGTTTTTAATTATATGTTTTATTTCGTTTATGTCATTTCCGTTTTTTCTCTTCTTAACTTAAAAATGTCACAACCTTATTTATTTTATAGTGAAAGATGTCCATATAGTAAACAAATTATTGAAACATTAAAAGGATTAAATAAAGCTGGATTATATAAATTTGTTTTAGTTGAATCATTAGCAAGAGAATCAATACCTCCTTTTTTAAAGAAAGTTCCAACCTTATATATACCAGAAAAAAAAGAAGTTATTGTAGGAAAAGATATATTTGGTTATATAAGTAAACCTACAAATTCAAGAACTGAATTACCAACAAAAGATGAAAAAGGTATTCCTACTGGATCATCATTACCATCTGAAATTTCAGCATGGGGATTTGAAGGTACTGGTAAATTATCAGAATCATTTTCATCATGGGATAATCCTTCTTTATTTTCAACAAATGAAGGAACAAGTTTATATTCCTTTGTGAGTGGTATACAATCCAATGTAGGAGAACCAACAAAATCTGAAAATACTACAAAATCTAAAACTGGTGCTAATGATGATGTATCATCAAGATTAGAAGCTTTACAACAACAGCGTAAAAAAGAATTTTCTAGTATCTCTCGAACATAATATAAATGTCAAAAAAAATATTTCTAGATACATTTTATAAACAATTTTTTGATTTTTTAAATGAATTAGATAAAATGTATCCTAATGATAGTGATTTTTCAACATTTTCAACAAAATTATCAGTTTTAAAAACTGTTAATCCTATGTTACCTATACAATTTATTAAAACAGAAATTATAGAGAAATATCAAGAACAAATTTTTAAGAAAGATGAATCTTTTTTTGTTAATAGTAAAGATATTGAACAATCATCTGAAATAAATATATTTTTTAAATTGAAATCTTATATTACAGATATGACAGAAGAAAATAAAGAAATTGTATGGGCATATATACATATTATAGTGAAACTTACAATGAAAATATTAGAATTTTAAAAAAAACGGATATTTTCTTTATAAACTATTTTTCTTAAAATGGATTACGTTCGTATTCCCCCACTCTTAACACCTAGAACACAACAGTTTGCGTTTGCATTAACTGTTGTGTTCTTCTGTATTATTCCTCTTCTTCCTCTTAACTTCTTTCTTTGTCTTATTTACGCATTCATTCTTTACCCACTTTTCTTTGTGGTTATCTTTGTACTTTCTTTTCTTCGTGCAACTGTGTTTTGTGGTGGATTTGAAGTTTTCAAAGAAGTTTATAATGACACTTTAAAATTCCCAACACCAAAACAACTCTTTTCTTCTTCTTGGTACTTTTGTTTAAGTATGTTAAAAGGAATATGGGATGAGTTTGATAAGTGGTTAGAAGAACAGACTTAAAATTCTTCTATTTTTTTATTATGTAATTCTTCAATTGATTTTGTAGAATTATTAAAATTACGAAATAAAATTTGATTTACTTCTGCAGGTGTCCATTTATAATTTAAACTATCCGAGAAGAAAAAAGATGAAAAATCTTCTTCATAAAAAGAAGTTAATATTTCTTTTAAAATTTCAATTGAACATTTTTTAAATTGTAAAATCATATCAATTCTACCTGGACGTATAAGAGCTTTATCAATTCTTTCTGGAAAATTTGTTGAAATAGCAAGAATTCTACCTTCTGATTCAAGAGTACCATCTAATAAATTTAATATAAATGATAAATCGATTGGTTCAACATCTTCAATCATATTTCCTAATTCATCAAATTTAATTTCTTTTGATACTGGTTTTTTAAATTCACGTTTTAATACAATATCACCCATAGCATCAATATCTTCAATAACATACATTCTTTCACTTACTGGAATATTATAACGTTCTGTTTTTCCATTATCCCATACATGTATTTCATCATTAAAAAATAAATGAGTTAATTGTTCTTTTGATTTAATTTCTGATAAATGTATATTAATTATATGACGATTTCCAACATTTGCAATAGCTTTTATTGTGGATGTTTTTCCACATCCAGGAGAACCGTGAAATAGGAATCCCAAAGTATGAGGAATACCTTTTTTATCATACCAATCTTTTCGGTCCAGAAAGAATTCAGTATGATTCTGAACTGCTTCTTTTTGTTCAAAAAACACATTATCAAATGTACGTGAAGTCACAAATTTATGTTTTGAAAATACAATATGGCTAGAAGGTAGTGGATTACGAATTCCTGGTTTCTTTTGATCTACCATCATATCAAAAAAGAATTTTTGGGTACCTAATTTATTTGCCATATGGCGATCATATCCTAAGCAACATGCTTCTACATATTGCTGTAAATATAGATTTTCATGATCAT
>Ga0114979_10001358_pt1 | contig 16434 bp, 12 predicted proteins | sample S_140625_EF_Meta_FD_87315 | JGI IMG/M metagenome (GOLD analysis project Ga0114979, IMG submission 87315) | Freshwater microbial communities from Lake Simoncouche, Canada to study carbon cycling - S_140625_EF_MetaG | ecosystem: Environmental > Aquatic > Freshwater > Lake | place: Lake... | reverse complement strand
GTCAAGTATAATTTTTGATCAGGGAATTGCTTAATAATCGCAGACCGAACTTTCATCGCATAATCTCTATCGCTTGTATTCAATAGCATCAAGCGATAGCCATCCACCAATTGTATTTTTAATGACAAGCTTTCATTGTAAGTCGCCATTTGCTTTCCTAAAGAATCAATCAATGGGTCTTTGTGCTTGATTACAATCGGTGCCTTTGAACTATCATTTGTGTTGGTTTGAGCAAAGCTGCCCAACACAAAAACATTCATCAACAAAAAGAATAAAATGAATTTCATTTTGCTGTTATTTAATGAATTAAGCATCTTTACCATGGCACTGCTTGAATTTCTTACCGCTTCCGCAAGGACATGGATCATTTCTTCCCGTCTTTGGTTCTGCTCTCACCGGCTCTTGTTTGATTGGTGTTGATGGATCGAAATAGTCATTTTGATTTGCAGCATAATCCTGTCCTGCAGCATCTATCTCCATCTTGTTTACATTCATTTTGCTCAGATCAGTTTTGCTTTCTCTTCCTTCTTTAATCGCTGCGTTGTTGTTCTGCTCCATTGGAATACCTGCATGACTCAAGAAACTTACAATGTCTTTGTTTACCTGATCGTTCATTTGTTTGAATGCTGCGAACGCTTCAATTTTATAAATCACCAACGGATCTTTTTGTTCGTATCCTGCAGTTTGTACACTGTGTCTTAGATCGTCCATAGCGCGAAGATGTTCTTTCCATGCATCGTCTATCAAAGCGAGGGTTATGCTTCTTTCCAATGCGCTCATCAATTCCAGACCGCCGGTTTCTAAATATTTATCCAGTTTCACCAATGCCTGCAATGTTTTTTTACCATCGGTAAATGGCACCGCAACATTTTCAATGTGATTGCCTTGTTCTTTTCTGATGTTGCTGATGATGGGCATGGTTTGTGCAGCCACGGCTTGCTTTTTTTGGCTATAATGCGCCATCGCTTCCTGATATAATTTCTCTGACAGTTTTTGTTCATTTTCGGAATCAAAATCGTCAATTGAAATGGATGTTTCCATGCCCAAGTGCATGATTACACTAATCTTGAAGGCATCAAAATTTCCTGAAGATTTTCCTGAAACAATTAATTCTTCTGCAACCGCATAAAAAGCATTGTCTAAATCAAGCGCCAATCTTTCTCCAAAAAGCGCATGATTTCTTTTTCCATAAACCACATTCCGTTGCTTGTTCATGACATCATCATATTCCAACAATCTTTTTCTGATACCAAAATTGTTTTCTTCAACTTTCTTTTGGGCTCTTTCAATACTCTTGGTAATCATACTGTGTTGTATAACTTCCCCTTCTTTGTAGCCCATTCTATCCATCAAGCTGGCAATACGTTCGCTGCCAAACATTCTCATTAGATCATCTTCCAACGACACAAAGAAATTGCTGGTTCCTGGGTCACCTTGTCTTCCTGCACGACCGCGCAGCTGTCTGTCTACTCTTCGACTTTCGTGTCTTTCTGTTCCTAAAATAGCCAATCCATCTACCTCTTTTACACCTGGGCCAAGTTTAATATCCGTACCCCTTCCTGCCATATTGGTGGCAATGGTAACTGCTCCAGGCAATCCTGCTTCGGCTACAACTTGCGCCTCTTTGGAGTGTTGTTTTGCGTTCAACACATTGTGTGGAATATTTTTTTGCTTAAGCATTCTGCTTAATAATTCACTCACCTCCACGGATGTCGTACCTACAAGGGTTGGTCGGTTGGATGCACGGAGTCTTTCAATTTCATCAATAACCGCTTTGTATTTTTCTCTTTTGGTTTTGTAAACCATATCCTGCTCATCCTTTCTAATCACTTGAACATTGGTAGGGATATTCACCACATCCAATTTATAGATGCTCCACAATTCCGCCGCTTCTGTTTCGGCAGTACCGGTCATACCACACAACTTATGATACATTCTAAAATAATTCTGCAAAGTAACTGTGGCGTAGGTTTGTGTTGATGCTTCAATCTTCACATTTTCCTTTGCTTCCAAGGCTTGGTGCAAACCATCTGAATACCTACGGCCTTCCATGATACGTCCGGTTTGTTCGTCTACAATTTTAACCGCACCATCCATCACCACATATTCTACATCTTTCTCAAATAATGTGTACGATTTCAGGAGTTGTTGTACCGTATGTATACGTTCTGCTTTCAGCGAATATTCGTTGAGTAAACTTTCTTTTTGATGTAATTTTTCTTCTGAAGAATTATCAGATTTTTCAATGGCAGACAGCTTTGTTGCAATATCTGGAAGTATAAAAAACTCCGGATCTTCTCCGCCTTTGGTTATTAAGGTAAGTCCTTGATCAGTGAGTTCAACAGAGTTGTTTTTTTCGTCAATAACAAAATACAATTCAGCATCAACCTTGGGCATTTCTTTTTGTTGATCAGCAAGGTAATAGTTCTCGCTTTTTTGCAACTTGAGTTTTACCCCCGGTTCGCTTAAAAATTTTATTAACGCGCTGTTTTTTGGTAAGCCACGATGTGCACGCATCAATGCCAATCCACCATCTTTAGGATCATCATTGCCTTCGGCAATTTTTTTCTTTGCTTCAATTAAAAATTGATTGGTAACTTTTTTCTGCGCTTCGATTAACTTCTCGATCCTTGGTTTTAAATCGAAAAATTGTTGGGTATTGTCGCTGTGTCCAATGGGTCCACTGATAATCAATGGTGTTCGAGCATCATCAATCAATACACTATCCACCTCATCCACCATGGCAAAATGGTGTTTACGTTGTACCATTTCATCTGGGCGATGAACCATGTTATCCCTTAAATAATCAAAACCAAATTCATTGTTGGTACCATAAGTGATGTCGGCATTGTAAGCCTTTCTTCTTGCATCGGTGTTGGGCTCATGTTTGTCGATACAATCTACTCTTAACCCGAGCCATTCAAAAATTGGTCCGTTCCATTCGCTATCTCTTCTGGCCAGATAGTCATTTACCGTAACAATATGCACACCTTCACCCGCCAATGCATTTAGATAAGCTGGAAGGGTGCTCACTAAGGTTTTACCTTCACCTGTTGCCATCTCGGCAATTTTTCCGGAATGCAAAACGGAACCACCAATGAGCTGAACGTCGTAGTGAACCATGTTCCATTTTACAATACTGCCTGCAGCATTCCATTCATTCTTAAAATGGGATTGGTCGCCTTCAATAGTGATGTGGTTTTTTTTGATGGCCAATTCTTTATCCAAATCAGTAGCAGTAGCAACAATTAAATCATTTTCTTTAAAACGGCGACCCGTTTCTTTTACCACTGCAAAAGCTTCAGGAAGTATGTTAAGTAGAACTTCTTCGATTTTCTCGTCGCGTTCTTTTTTTAATTTGTCTACTTCATTGTAAACTGCATCTTTTCCGTTGATGTCCGACTCCGGCAAACTGTCTGCTTGTTCATTTTTTTCGGCAATCTTTTGGTTGATTTCAGCTAAATGTTCTTGAATCCTCGCTTTAAACTCTACCGTTTTATTTCTCAACGCATCATTCGAAAGCGATTGATATTGAGTAAAAAATGCATTGATTTTGGTGATGTAGGGAAGTATTTTTTTGACATCCTTTTCACTTTTACTTCCACCAAACAGTTTTGAGATTAATCCTAACATATAAACGACTTAAAATTATTTTAGATTCAATTGAGTTGTCAAATAGAGTGCTACAAACTTGTAGTTGGTCAAATTGACAGGTCGCAAAGGTAAAGGAAGTTTTTTCCGATTGTGCATTTTATGGCATATATCCTTATTAATTTGAAATCATTTTTTTGGGAACAGGATTGGTGGGGCTTAAACTTTTTTTCCATTAAAATAAGTCAATTGGGGTTGAATTTTATGGCATTTGCCCTACATTTGCAACTTGAAATAATGGGGTGATATCCATTCTACTCACAATAACATCAACTTGAATTTATATGAGCGGTGCATTAAAAGAAGTTCGGAATAGAATCAAAAGTGTTCAAAGTACGCAACAAATTACCAAAGCAATGAAGATGGTGAGCGCTGCCAAATTGCGCCGTGCACAAGACGCGATTACACAAATGCGCCCTTATGCGGTAAAATTGCAGGAAATGCTCAGCAATATTGTTGGCAGCGTGGAAGGAAACATCAGCATGGATTTGGCGGCAGAGCGCCCAATCGAAAATGTGTTGATCATTGTCATTACAAGTGATAGAGGATTGTGTGGTGGATACAACAGCAATTTGATCAAATTAACCAAACAAACCATCCTCGACAAATACGCTACCCAACAAGCCAATGGCAATGTTCAGATTTTGCCGATAGGAAAAAAAGGATACGAGCACTTTACAAAAAATGGGTTTAAAGTAATCAACGATTATTGGGATTTGTTTACAAAATTGAGTTTTGAAAATGTGCAAGCCGCTGCAAAATACGCGATGGATGCATTTGCAAATAAATCTTTTGACGCGGTTGAAGTGGTGTACAGCGAATTTAAAAATGCTGCTTCTCAAGTGTTTATTGCAGAACATTTTTTGCCGGTAAAAAAAGTAGAAAATACTACAGAAAACAAACAAAAGTCCGACTTCATTTTTGAGCCTAGTCAGGAAATATTGATTGCAGAGTTGATGCCCAAAATTTTAAATACCCAATTGTACAAAGCCATTTTGGATGCGAATGCCAGCGAACATGGCGCTCGTATGACTGCAATGGATAAGGCCAGCGACAATGCGAACGAGCTTTTGAAATCTCTGAAAATCAGTTATAACCGCGCACGACAAGCTGCCATCACAACAGAATTGACAGAAATTGTGAGTGGTGCTGCTGCATTACAAGGATAAAAAACAGGTTTATGGTTTGTAGTTTGTAGTTAATGGTTGAGTGCCAGAAATTGTAATATTGAAACAACAAACAATAAACACCAAACCCCAAAAATATCATCATGGATATTTCTCAAATCATACCACATATCGAAGCGCTTATTTTTGCCAGCGACAAAGCGTTAACATTGGAAGAAATTACAGAGTTGATCAATAACGCATTGGGATTTATTGAAGACAGAGCCGATATACAACAAGTAGAAACTGCCATCGAAGGAATTAAGGAAAAATACAATGCAGAATTTTATGCTTTTGAATTGAAGCAAAGTGGGGGTGGATGGCAATTTTTAACCAAGCCACTTTATCATAAAACCGTTGCACTTTTGAATGGCGATAAATTCTTGAAACGCTTGTCTGCAGCTGCTTTAGAAACCTTGGCTATCATTGCATACAAACAACCCATCACCAAGAGCGAAATAGAATCCATCAGAGGCGTAAACTGCGACTACGCAGTTCAAAAATTACTGGAAAAAGATTTAATCATCATATCCGGAAGAAATGAAGATGCAGTAGGGAAGCCCTTGATTTATGGAACTTCAAAATCATTTATGGATTATTTTGGTATCAATTCTGCAAATGAATTGCCTAAAATAAGTGAAGTATTGATGGAAGAATTGGTTAAATCTACACTTGTAAATCCTGAAGCAATACAAAGCGAAGAGAACGCACCTCAAGAAGCAACTGAAGAATTGAACGATAACAATTCAATTTCGGAGGCATAATATTTTTCCAACTCGGCAAGTCCGCTTACCACATCTCTTTCAATTTTATTTTACTAGAAGTGCTTGCTGAAAAATGGTATTCCTTTCTTCTGTTTCTACTCCAATAAAAAACTCCCTATTTTTGTACCAAACATTTTAGTCGCGGTTAAAGGAAATTTTTATTGAAAAATGATGAACGGCATTTCTTGATGGACATCAAACTAAAATAGATATTGAAAAATTATGGAAAAAAATTCTCGTAAAAATGAGGCTTTAGAATATCATTCAAAAGGTCGTCCTGGAAAAATAGAAGTAGTTCCCACAAAAGATACTAAAACACAAAGAGATTTATCCTTGGCTTATTCACCCGGTGTAGCCGAGCCTTGCTTAGAAATTGCTGCCAACCCAGATGATGTTTATAAATATACAGCAAAAGGAAATTTGGTTGGTGTAATCAGCAATGGTTCTGCGGTTCTCGGACTTGGAAACATAGGCCCCGCTGCAGGAAAACCCGTGATGGAAGGCAAAGGCGTATTGTTTAAAATATTTGCAGATATAGATGTGTTTGATATTGAAATTGATGAAACGGATCCAGTTAAGTTTGTAGAAATTGTAAAATCACTTGAACCAACATTTGGCGGCATCAATTTAGAAGATATTAAAGCGCCAGAATGTTTTTACATCGAGCGGGAGCTCAAAAAGCAATGCAATATCCCTGTGATGCATGACGACCAACATGGCACAGCGATTATTTCTGCAGCAGCCCTGTTGAATGCGTTGGAAATTCAAAAGAAAAAAATCGATCGAGTACATTTTGTAATCAACGGCGCCGGAGCAGCCGCAATGGCTTGCATCAACTTATATGAATCTTTAGGCGCTAAGCCAGCCAATTTTACATTGTTTGATAAAGATGGTGTGTTGTATAAAGGACGACCAGATGTTGAGGAATTCAAACAACGGTTTTGTGTGGATGTGAAATATAAAAACATTGATTTGGCCAAAGCCATGAAAGATGCAGATGTTTTTGTAGGGTTGAGTGTGGGCAATGTGGTTACACCAGAAATGATAAAATCAATGGCAAGAAACCCTATTGTATTTGCCATGGCTAATCCAGATCCTGAAATCATGTACGATGTCGCAATGCGTGTTCGAAAAGACCTCATCATGGCCACTGGAAGAAGCGATTTTCCCAATCAGGTAAACAATGTTTTGGGCTTCCCTTATATTTTTAGAGGCGCTTTGGATGTGCGTGCAAAGCAAATTAACGAAGCAATGAAACTCGCTGCAGTAAAAGCTTTGGCCGAATTAGCTAAGTCTCCAGTTCCAGATATCGTGAACCTGGCTTACAATGAAAAAACCATTTCATTCGGTGAAAACTACATCATCCCAAAACCTTTTGACCCAAGGTTATTGTCAACCGTTGCTCCTGCCGTAGCAAAAGCTGCCATGGAAAGCGGCGTTGCCAGAATTCAAATCACCGATTGGAATGCATACGAAATTGAACTCAACAAACGATTAGGTCTCGATAACCAACTCAGTCGAATTTTAAGCAACAAAGCCAGAAGCAACCCAAAAAGAATTGTATTTGCAGATGCTGAAAACATCAAAATTTTAAAAGCGGCACAATTGGTCTTAGAAGACAATATCGGCTATCCTATACTGTTAGGAAATGAGAAGAAAATCATCGCTTTGGCTCAAGAAAACTCCATTGACATTGAAGATATGCCCATCATCAATCCGGCAGACGATGAACATGAAGAACTGAGAAAAGAATTTGCAGAAGTATTTTTCAAGAAAAGACAAAGAAAAGGGGTCAATCATTACGAAGCGGTGAAAGCCATGAAGGATAGAAATCATTTTGGTTGCATGATGGTTGAAACAGGTGAGGCAGATTGTATGATTAGTGGCTTAAGTAAAAATTATCCCGATACCATACGTCCAGCCATTCAAATTATCGGAACCGACGACGGGGTGAAAAAAATCGCAGGGATGTATTTGTTGTTTACCAAAAGAGGACCACTTTTTTTAGCAGATACAACCGTAAACTTTAATCCTACTGCAGAAGAATTGGCAGAAATTACAATGCTTGTTGCAAAGGAAGTTAGACATTTTAATATCGTTCCAAAAGTAGCCATGTTATCTTATTCTAATTTTGGCAGCAGCAATTCTGAAGAAGCTTTATTGGTTAGAAAGGCCCGCGAAATTGTAAAACAAAAAAGCCCTAATTTGATTTGTGATGGAGAATTGCAAGGAATACTTGCTTTCAATAAAGAAATTCTTAAAGAAAATTATCCGTTCACAGAATTGGTGAATGGTGAAGTAAATGTGTTGATTTTCCCCAATTTGGCTGCAGGCAACATCGCATATAACTTACTACAAGAAATTGGTGGTGCAGACAGCATCGGTCCAATTTTACTTGGATTAAAAAAGCCTGTTCACGTTTTGCAATTGGGTAGTTCAATTCGTTCGATATTCAATATGGTGGTGATTGCTGTGGTAGATGCGCAAGCCAAGAGCAAAGCCAATATTCAGGAAGTGGTGAAAAAAAGCAAGTGGTGGAAACGCAAATCTAAAAATGCATAAACAAATCGTTTAGATGAATTTTATCAATCAGTTGGGTGCTTATTTCTTAATGCTAAAAGGCATGTTCAGCAAGCCCGAGAATCCAAAATTGTATTGGAAAGAGTTCATGCATCAATGTTCCGAAATTGGTTTAGGATCAATTGGGATTGTTACAATTATTTCTGTGTTTATGGGTGCGGTGAGTGCCGTTCAGGCAACGTATCAAATTGTCAATCCGATGGTATCGAAAGTTATCATCGCTCAAATTGTAAGGGATACCGTAATCATGGAATTTTCTCCTACATTGATTTGCATTGTACTGGCAGGCGTGGTGGGCAGCAAAATTGCAAGTGAGCTGGGCAACATGCGGGTTAGTGAACAAATAGACGCGCTCGAAATCATGGGCATTAACACCAAAACCTATTTGATCATGCCCAAAATCGCAGCGGCTATTGTTACCATACCCATGCTCGTTATTTTATCAATGTTTCTGGGCATCTGGGGCGGAAGAATTACAACTTCTCTATCAGGTGCTTTATCTGTACAAAATTATGATGCAGGTTTGATGATGGGTTTTATTCCTTACAATGTGTTGTTTGCATTGATTAAAGCCTACACTTTTTCTTTTATTGTAACATCAATACCTGCCTATTATGGATATCATGTTAAAGGCGGTTCTTTGGAAATAGGAAGAAACAGCACAAAATCTGTGGTGGTGAGTTGCGTTGTAATTTTATTAGCCGATTATGTTTTGGCTGCATTGTTATTGTAATTAAAATGATTGAATTTAAAAATATTACCAAAAAATTTGGCGAAAAGCTGGTACTCGATGGCGTTAGTCATGTAATGCAAAACGGTAAAACCAATTTGATTATTGGTACGAGTGGCAGTGGCAAAACAGTGCTACAAAAATGCCTTGTTGGTTTGTTTGAACCCGACCAGGGAGAAATCATTTATGATGGCATCAGCTTCACTAAAATGGATAGTCAGGAAAGGAAAATATTGCGTCAGCAGATTGGTATGTTGTTTCAAGGCTCTGCTTTGTTCGACAGCATGACCGTAGAAGACAATGTGATGTTTCCATTGGATATGTTTACGAAAGACAAATATCAGGTGAAATTGAAAAGGGTAAATGAGGTGTTGGAGAGGGTAAATTTAGTTGGGGCCAATAAAAAATTCCCCTCCGAAATTAGCGGCGGCATGAAAAAAAGAGTCGGCATCGCAAGGGCAATTGTGCTCAATCCCAAATTTCTTTTCTGTGATGAGCCCAATTCCGGATTGGATCCTCAAACATCCATGCTCATCGATCAATTAATCTACGACATCACACGCGAATTCAATACCACCACCATCATCAATACCCACGACATGAACAGCGTAATGGAAATTGGCGACAATATCCTCTACTTAAAAGATGGTAAAAAAGAATGGACAGGCAACAGCAAAGACATCATATTCTCGGAAAATAAAAATCTCAACGAATTTATTTTCGCCTCCGAATTTTTACAAGATGCCAAAGCGTTGAGAATGATGGAAGCACAAAAAAAATAATTCATTTGACATTTACAAATTCCTCGATTCCAATCTCAAATGAAACCCTATCTTTGCGAAAATTAAAATTTTTTAACTTACCATAATTTAAAATATGTCAGTTTTAGTCAACAGCAACTCAAGAGTAATTGTACAGGGCTTTACCGGTACCGAAGGCACTTTCCATGCTACGCAAATGATCGAATACGGAACCAATTTGGTTGGTGGTGTAACACCCGGAAAAGGTGGACAAACACATTTAGACAGACCTGTTTTTAATACGGTTGCTGATGCAGTAAAAATGGCAGAAGCCAATGTGAGCATCATTTTCGTTCCACCGGCATTCGCAGCTGACGCAATCATGGAAGCAGCGGAAGCTGGCATCGCTTTGATTGTTTGTATCACTGAAGGCATCCCAGTTCAGGATATGGTTAAAGTAAAAAGCTATCTCAAAACTACCAACAGCAGATTAATCGGACCAAACTGCCCAGGTGTTATCACCGCAGAAGAATGCAAGGTGGGTATCATGCCAGGATTTATTTTCAAAAAAGGGAGAATCGGAATTGTATCAAAATCTGGTACATTAACATACGAAGCTGCAGATCAGGTAGCAAAAGCAGGATTGGGCATTTCTACTGCAATTGGTATCGGTGGAGATCCAATCATCGGAACAACCACAAAAGAAGCGGTTGAGTTATTGATGAACGATGACGAAACAGATGCAATTGTAATGATTGGAGAAATTGGCGGTGGCATGGAAGCAGAAGCTGCGCAATATATCAAATCAACTGGAAACAAAAAGCCAGTCGTAGGTTTCATCGCAGGTCAAACTGCACCTCCAGGAAGAAGAATGGGGCATGCTGGTGCAATCGTTGGTGGCGCAGATGATACTGCAGAAGCAAAAATGAAAATTATGGGAGAGTGTGGAATACATGTAGTAGCAAGCCCTGCAGATATTGGCATCACCATGGCTGAGGCTTTGAAAAAATAATCACAACCTTCTAACTTATAAACTCTGCTACTTTTAGCGGAGTTTTTTTTTATACATTTATTGCATGATTACAGAACCTCAATACAATATACCCCTCAAGTTTAGAAAGATGGAAAACTTACACATCGTGTTCTGGCTTTTTAAAGACATTGCATGGTGTATGGCTTGGAAACCCTTGGGCATCATCATGATCATCCCGACATTAATTATTGCCATCCTCATCACTTGGAGAACCAGGAATTATATGAGCGAAATTTGCCACAACCTCGCCATCACTGTTTGGATTTCTGCCAACAGTTATTGGATGATTTCGGAATTTTTGGGGTTTGATAACTTGCCATTATTTGGACAATACACCTTCAAGCACTTGGCGTTGATACCATTTTTCTTGGGCATTATTTTACTCGCTTTTTATTATTTTATTTGGAAGCCCAAACATAAAAATGAATTGGAAACCATGTGATTTAAATAGGCATTTGCGTTACTTCCTTCCGCATAAAGTCAAGCCTTCGTATCCAATTTCTAGCAGGCTTTTCAAAAAATGCGTAACACAGTGCAGACGCAATGAGCAACAACAATAACCGGATGTAAAAACATACCGTCAGATTGTTTATTCCAATTCGTTTGAGTATGGTAATGCTGAATAAAATATGGGGTTTTGCAGCAAGTATTTCGCACAAAGTAGGCAATCAATTGTTTGATTAAATAATCAAAAATTAAAGCACACATTTTATTAGTCTTATTCAACTAAATTTGTGTTCTTATAAAAAATATTGCAATCAAAATGTTTAGATCTCACACCTGCGGCGAATTAAGATTATCAGATATCAATAAAACTACCACACTTGCTGGATGGGTTCAAACCATTCGAAAATTTGGCAGCATCACATTTGTCGATTTAAGAGACCGCTACGGCATTACACAATTGCTGTTTTCTGAAGCCCTAAACGAAAAATTAGAAGCCAATCCTTTGGGTAGAGAGTTTGTCTTGCAAGTATCAGGTGTTGTAAATGAAAGAAGCAACAAGAACCTGAACATTCCGACCGGAGAAATAGAAATCCTCGTTAATGAATTTGTTATTTTAAATGCTTCGATTACACCTCCTTTTACGATTCAAGACGATACAGATGGTGGCGATGATTTAAGAATGAAATATCGATTTCTTGATTTGAGAAGAAATGCAGTTAAAAAGAATTTGGAGTTGAGATATGCAGTTGGCAGAAGCACCAGAAATTATTTACATGAACAACAATTCATGGATATTGAAACGCCATTTTTGATCAAATCTACACCAGAAGGCGCGCGTGATTTTGTTGTGCCCAGTAGAATGAATCCTGGTCAATTTTATGCGTTGCCACAATCACCGCAAACATTTAAACAATTGTTGATGGTGAGTGGATACGACAGATATTATCAGATCGTAAAATGCTTTAGAGATGAAGATTTGAGAGCCGACAGACAACCCGAGTTTACGCAAATCGATTGTGAAATGTGTTTTGTAGAGCAAGAAGATATTTTGTCGATGTTTGAAGGATTGATAAAACGAATTTTTAAAGATGTAAAAAATATTGATTACAGCGAAGCGGTAGAAAGGATGACTTGGGAAAATGCCATGTGGAATTTCGGTAACGACAAGCCCGACATTCGATTTGACATGAAATTGTGTAACCTGAAATTTCCAGCGCATAGCTTTCCCAATCAACAGGATATATCAGCGTTTATTAATGAAGCCGATTTTAAAGTTTTTGATGAGGCAGAAACCGTTATCGCATTGGCTGCTCCCGGTTGCAGCGAATATTCTCGCAAGCAAACCGACGAGCTAACTGAGTGGGTTAAACGCCCGCAAATTGGAATGAAGGGAATGGTATTCATCAAATGCAATTTGGATGGTACGTTTAAAAGTAGCGTTGATAAATTCTACAGCGAAGACAGATTGAAAGCCATTGCGGAAGCGATGCAAGCAAAACCAGGCGATTTGATATTCATTCTTGCAGGGGCAGAAGAAAGAACAAGAAAAGCTGCAAGCGAATTGCGATTGTATCTTGGTCAACAACTTGGTTTTAGAAATCCGGAAGAGTTCAAATTGTTGTGGGTGCTCGACTTCCCATTATTTGAATATGCAGAAGACGACAATCGTTGGGTGGCAAGACATCATCCGTTTACTTCTCCCAAACCTAGCGACATTGCAACAATGATCAATAATAATCCTGTCATAGATAATGCTGCTGAATATTTAAAACATCCATATGCCAACATCAAAGCCAATGCATATGATATGGTTTTAAACGGCAATGAAATAGGCGGCGGAAGCATTCGTATTTTCCAAAAAGAATTGCAACAAAAAATGTTTGCAGCTTTGGGTATGGATGAAGCAGAACAACAACACAAGTTTGGATTTTTATTGGGCGCATTTGAATATGGAGCTCCACCACACGGTGGTATTGCATTCGGCTTCGATAGGCTTTGTGCAATATTAGGCGGCAGCGAAAGCATCAGAGACTTTATCGCATTTCCTAAAAACAACAGCGGCAGAGACATGATGATTGATGCGCCTTCTACGATTGACAACAAGCAATTTGATGAATTGCAAATCAAGCTCGACTTAAAATAATAAGATCAGCGGAACTAGAGATATTGGAGAATACAATTCATTTACAATTTCAATGGTTACAACATGGTTATACCTGATTTTTCCAAAACGCCTACCATAGACCAACTCGGTATCATGGAACGCGCTGCGGGATTTACAAAGCGAAGTTTGAAAGGACAAACCAAAATCAATGGCTTATTGCTTGCGTTGAACATGATTGATTTGACTACATTGGAGGGAAAAGATACCGATGGAAAAGTAAGTCAACTCTGTTACAAAGCCATGCATTTGCATGATGCATATCCCGGTTTGCCAACTGTAGCTGCCATCTGCGTTTATCCATCAATGGTAGGTGTTGCAAAAAAAGCATTGGGAGATTCTGGCATCAAAGTGGCATCCGTGGCTACCGCATTCCCCTCCGGTCAGTCATCCCTCAAAATAAAAAAAGAAGATACCAAACTAGCGCTGCAACAAGGAGCAGATGAAATAGATATGGTTATTTCTCGCGGAAAATTTCTGCAAGGGGAATACAATTTTGTTTTTGATGAAATCGCATCCATAAAAGCCATTTGCGGATCAGCAAGATTAAAAGTTATTCTGGAAACAGGTGAGCTCGGCGATTTTGATAATGTAAGAAGAGCAAGTGAAATTGCCATGTATGCCGGAGCTGATTTTATCAAAACATCCACTGGAAAAATTCCTTCGGCAGCAACCTTGCCGGTTACGTTGGTGATGCTCGAAGCCATCAGAGATTTCTATTACAAAACAGGTAAGAAAATAGCAATGAAACCTGCCGGAGGTATATCAAACGCCAAATTAGCATTGCATTACCTGGTGATGCTCAACGAAACACTCGGACAAGACTGGATGAACAATGAATGGTTTCGCTTTGGAGCAAGTAGTCTGGCAAATGATATATTGATGCAGCTGATGAAACAAAAAACCGGTATGTATCAGTCGGGGAATTATTTTTCCATGGACTAATTGAATTTTATTTAGTTCAAAATGTTTCAAAAGTTCAATTTGTTCAATAGGTTTGACAAAACAGCCTATGTCAACAATAAAGAGATTTGAAGAAATAATATCTTGGAAAGAAGCTCGAGAATTAAATCGGGTTTTGAGGAAGTTAATTAAAGAAAAAAGATTTGAAAGAAACTTCGGTTTGATTTCACAAATTGAGCGTTCGGCAGGTTCTATAATGGATAATATTGCTGAAGGTTTTGAAAGAGGAGGAAATAGAGAATTTATTCAGTTTCTATACATTGCAAAAGGCTCATGCGGAGAATTGAGGTCACAAATGTATAGAGCAGTTGACGATGATTACATAAATGAAGAAGAATTCAATCTGATTTCAAATTATTGTAAAAAAATCAGCAATCTAATTTTCAAATTAATAGAATATCTAAAAGCTTCAGATTTAAAAGGCCAAAAGTTCAATAAGGGTTAGCGTGCAAAAAACATTTTAAACATCTTGAACTTATTGAACCTTTTAAACAACTAAATAACAACAACAAACAAATGGCAGTCTCCAAAAAGAACACTTTAAAACTCAAATTCGAATCGGCAAGAAACCTTGCGCCCGCGCCAGAGAATGCTTCAGTTGCAAAAATTGCGGACAAATACGAATTGTATATCAACGGAAAATTTGAAAAGCCATCATCCAAAAAATATTTCGACACCATCAATCCGGCAACAGAGGAAAAACTTTCTTCGATTGCATTTGCCAACAAGGCGGATGTAGACAAAGCAGTGATGGCTGCCAGAAATGCCTATGAAAAAACCTGGAAGAAAACACCTGTCAGCGAACGAGCAAAATACATTTATCGCATCGCTCGAATGTTGCAGGAAAAAGCAAGAACGTTTGCTGTTTTGGAAACGTTGGATGGTGGAAAGCCTATCAAAGAAAGCAGAGATTTTGATATTCCCACTGCTGCAAACCATTTTTTTTATTATGCCGGATGGGCAGATAAACTGGAATATGCTTTTCCAAACAGAAGCCCAAAACCACTGGGTGTTGCGGCACAAATCATTCCATGGAATTTTCCTTTGTTGATGGCCGCTTGGAAAATTGCACCCGCCTTAGCCACAGGGAATACCGTTGTTTTAAAGCCGGCAGAAACCACTTCGCTAACAGCTTTGGCATTGGCAGAAATTATTCAAGAAGCAGATTTGCCACCAGGGGTTGTAAATATCATAACAGGAAATGGTAGTACTGGGGAAGCATTGGTAAAACATCCCGATATCAATAAAATTGCGTTCACCGGTTCAACTGAAATAGGCAAACGCATCCAACAAATTACAGCAGGTACCAACAAACGCATCACACTCGAATTGGGTGGTAAAGCAGCCAATATTATTTTTGAAGATGCACCCATCGACCAAGCCGTGGAAGGTGTTATCAACGGCATATTTTTTAATCAAGGACATGTGTGTTGTGCAGGATCAAGATTATTGGTTCAGGAATCGATTTATAAAATCGTGTTACAAAAATTAAAAGACAGAATTCAAACGCTGATTGTTGGAAATCCAATGGATAAAAATACAGACATAGGAGCCATCAATTCAAAAAATCAATTAGCCGCAATTCAGAAGTATATAACGTTAGGAGAATCGGAAGGCGCAGAAATATATCAACCAGATATGACGCTGCCGAGCAAAGGATTTTATTGCAAGCCAACTTTATTTACACAAGTTGCACAATCACATCGGATCAATCAAGAAGAAATATTTGGTCCGGTGCTAGCCATTCAAACATTTAGAACCATTGATGAAGCAATTGAAAAAGCCAACAACACGGCATTTGGTTTGTCGGCAGGCGTGTGGACAGACAAAGGATCTAAAGCTTTTAACATGAGCATGAAACTAAGAGCAGGTGTGATTTGGAACAACACCTACAATAAATTTGACCCAACATCGCCATTCGGAGGTTACAAAGAAAGTGGCTACGGAAGGGAGGGCGGTTTGCATGGGTTGAGTGCGTATTTAGCAATGTAGTTTTGAGGATGGGCTGGATTGGCTAGATAGGCTGGATAAAGCTGGATAAGCTGGATAGGCCAGATAAAGCTGGATTAAGCTTGTTGCTCGATGAAAATGCACTCCCTTTCACCTTCGGGGGAAGGGTCGGGGATGGGGGCTCAAACACCAAACACCAAACACCAAACACCAAACACCAAACACCAAACACCAAATAAAATAAAATGT
>Ga0114979_10001356_pt1 | contig 16443 bp, 15 predicted proteins | sample S_140625_EF_Meta_FD_87315 | JGI IMG/M metagenome (GOLD analysis project Ga0114979, IMG submission 87315) | Freshwater microbial communities from Lake Simoncouche, Canada to study carbon cycling - S_140625_EF_MetaG | ecosystem: Environmental > Aquatic > Freshwater > Lake | place: Lake... | reverse complement strand
TTGAGCCAGCCTCCTGACGGTGTCAAAGTTGGCAGCTTCGACAGCGGGAATCACACACGTCACAACGCCAGCTTTGCGCGCACGGTGGTGGACGGCCGTGCGGTCGGCGTCAAACTCTGCGGCGTCTAGGTGGGCATGTGTGTCAATCCACATCGTCAGTGGCTATTGGCCCAGACATTGCCCAGCGCAAACACCGAGTTAGGCACTTTTCTGGGCGCAGCAGCGGGCGATTTTTTGGCAAACACACCGCGCTTGGGCGTGCTGTTGTGGGTCACTTGCCCCGCCTTCGAGGCTTGCGCGGCAATCAAGCTGTGCAAGCTGATGGATTGCATGTGGTCGTCCATTTTTTGGTTCAGGCTAGACCACAACTCTTCGGCTGATACATAGCCATTTTTCTCGGCATCGGCGGGTAAATGTTCTTTTTCATCGAGGCTATTCACCGCGTAGATGATGTCGGCCACGCTGATGTGGTTGGCGTCGCGGTTGAGCGTGTAGCCGCCACCTGGCCCGCGGGTGCTTTCCACCAAGCCGTGCTGGCGCATTTTGCTGAAAATTTGCTCGAGGTAGGAGATCGAGATGTGTTGGCGCTGGCTGATGGCAGCGAGGGATACGGGGCCAAGGTGTTGGCGAAGCCCCATGTCGATCATGGCGGTCACGGCAAAACGACTTTTGGTACTTAAACGCATGGCATGCTCCTATCGGTTGGATGGCTGGCTCTATGCCAGCACACAGTGGACTTTACGCAGTAAATCACTTCGTGTAAATTCGTATTTATATTTTTATTTATTCGTAAAAACTGAAGTTTAATCAAGCCATGAATTTCAAACACTTGTATTATTTTTGGGTCACAGCACGCGCTGGCGGAGTCATGCGCGCAGGTGAGCAGTTACACACAACGCCGCAAACCCTGTCTGGGCAGATCAAATTGCTAGAGGAAAGCTTGGGGCGCAAGCTGTTTCGCAAAAGCGGTCGCCAGCTCGAACTGACGGAGGACGGGCGAAAAGCGCTGAGCTACGCCGATGATATTTTTGCTTTGGGCTCAGAACTGCGATCGGCCATGACCCACACCCATGCGGGTCAGCGCACTTTGGAGTTTCGGGTCGGCGTGGCCGACTCGGTGGCCAAATCGGTGGCCTATCGGCTGCTGGAGCCGGCCTTGTCGATTGCCGAGCCTGTGCGGTTGATTGGCAGCGAGGGCAAGTTTCCTGACTTGCTGGCGCAACTGGCCTTGCACCGCCTGGATTTGGTGATTGCCGACGAGCCCTTGTCCAAGCGCATCAGTGTGAAGGCGTTTAACCACGCGCTGGGCACCACGCCCATGAGTTTTTTTTGCACACCCGCTTTACGCGCTAGCTTGAAAGGCAAGTTTCCGCAGTGTTTGCACGACGCACCCATGTTGATTCAAGGTTCGTCGTCGTCGGTGCGGCAACAGCTTGATGGCTGGCTGGTGCGTCAAAAAATTCAACCTCGGGTGGTGGGTGAGTTTGATGACGGCGCCTTGATGACCGCGTTTGGCCGAGAAGGGCGCGGCGTATTCATGTCACCCAGCATCTTAGAAACTGAGACCGTGGCGCAATTTGGTGTCGAGGTGCTGGGCCGCAGTGAAGATCTGGTGGAAGAGTTCTTTGCGGTCTCGGTGGAGCGTCGCATTTCGCATCCGTGCGTGGCGGCCATTACACAAAACGCGCGTGGGCGATTGTTCAATGGCTAATGACAGCGACATGCTTAGGCATAAGCATGTAGGCGGCCGCGGTGGTCATAGGTGGTCAGCACCACACGGCCGCGCGCTGCTGCTGCTGGTGTTTGGCGCGAGTCCGTGTTGAAGCGAAGGCTGTGGTGTTGGGTGTGTTGGCGACGTTGTTGGATATCAAACTCAGCGCGGCGCAAGGGGCAAGACAGCACGTTATAGGCTTGGTTCAACCGCACCATGGCAGAGCCATCGGAATGGGGATTGCGGTCTGGGTGGTGGCGCTGAGCCAAGACGCGATAAGCCGCCCGAATGACTTCGGGGTCTGCTGTCGGGGCAACCCCCAGCACGGCGTAATGGTCTTGAAAACTGCTCATGTGCCATATTAGACACCAAAAAGAGCTTAAAAGTATTAACTAAATAAAAAAAATACTACTTTTTGAGATTTAGGTGAGTTTGCCAGAAATCAGCCGTAATTGACGGTCACACCGCTCAGCCAGGCTCGGGTCATGGGAGACCAGAACAAAGGCGGTGTTGTGTTCGCGCGCCAGTTGCAGCATGAGCGCAAACACCTTGTCTGCCGTGTTGCGGTCTAAATTGCCCGTGGGCTCATCCGCCAACACGCAGGCGGGACGGGTGACCAAGGCGCGAGCCATGGCGACACGTTGTCGCTCGCCGCCTGACAGCTCAGCGGGGCGGTGGTGCACCCGCGCACCCAGGCCGACGGCTTCCAGCATGGCTTGCGCTTGGGTGCTGGCGGCCGTGCGATCCATGCGGCGAATCCACAAGGGCATGGCCACGTTGTCGAGGGCACTGAACTCGGGCAACAAGTGGTGGAACTGGTAGACAAAGCCCAGATGTTGGTTGCGCAACTCGCCCAAGGCGGAGGCGCTGAGGCCGGCCAGAGGCTGGCCCATCAAGGACACATGGCCAGAGGTGGGGGTATCCAACCCCCCCAGCACATGCAGCAAAGTGCTTTTGCCCGAGCCCGATGAGCCGACGATGGCCAGTGTCTCGCCAGCATGGACCGACAGGTCGACGTTGTGCAGCACGGTCACATCCAGCGGGCCTTCATGGAAGCGGCGGCAGATCTGTTGGGCGCTTAAAACAGGTGTGGGTGTCATGAATGGCCTCATTCGTAGCGCAAGGCTTGGGCCGGGTTGACGCGGCTGGCGCGCCAACTGGGATAAAGGGTGGCCAAGAAAGCCAGCACCAGCGAGATGAGGGTGACGGGCCAAATGTCGGCGGACTGTGGGTCGCTGGGCATGCGGCTGATGAGATAAATGTCACGTGGCAAGAAGCTCGCCCCCAGCAGCTGCTCGATGGCTGGCACGATGACGTCAATGTTGAACGCCACCGACAGACCTAACATCAAACCGCCGAGCGTGCCGAGCACGCCCACGGTGGCGCCTTGCACCACAAAAATGGCCATGATGCTGCGCGGGCTCGCGCCGAGTGTGCGCAAAATGGCAATGTCCGCACGTTTGTCGGTGACCGTCATCACCAAGGTGGTGACGAGGTTGAACGCGGCCACGGCCACGATCAGGGTGAGGATGATGAACATCATGCGTTTTTCCACCTGCACCGCGGCAAACCAAGTGCGGTTTTGCCGAGTCCAGTCGCGCACGATGACGTCGGCGCCTAGTTGCAGGGTCAAGTCATAGGCGACGCGACGGGCTTGCTGGCTGTCTTTGAGCTTCAAGCGCACCCCCGTCGGGGCCTGGAGGCGAAAGATGCGCTGCGCGTCGTCGAGGTGCAGCAGTGCGAGCGAGGCATCGTATTCGTAATGGCCCGAATCAAACACACCCGACACATGCAGCTGTTTGAGGCGGGGCATCACACCCGCTGGCGTGACTTGCCCGCCTGGCGCGATGAGGGTGATTTGGTCGCCGACCCGCACACCCATTGCCATGGCCAGTTCGCCGCCCAGCACCACGTTGAAGCTGCCAGCTTGCAAAGTGGCACGCACCTCGGCAGGGATTTGCAAGGTGAAGTCGCTCACTTGGGTTTCGGCCTCAGGGTCGATGCCGCGCACCATCGCGCCGCGCATGTCTTCGCCACGTGCCATCAAAGCTTGTTGGGACACAAAGGGCGCTGCAGCGACCACCTCGGCGTTTTGTTTGGCTTGGGCCATGAGCGCTTGGGTGTCCGCAAAGCCTTCGCCACCCGGGGCCAGGAGCTCGATGTGGGCCACCACCGCCAGCATGCGGTCGCGCACTTCTTTTTGAAACCCGTTCATCACGCTCAACACAATGATCAGCGCGGCCACGCCCAATGCAATGCCCATCATCGACACGCCCGAGATGAAGGAAATAAAACCGTTGCGGCCCGCCACACGGCCAGCGCGTGTGTAACGCCAGCCAATCAGCAGTTCATAGGGAAGTTTGGAGGTGGTCGGGTGCATGTAAGAAGGATTATCCCCGTAGTGGCCAGCAGGCCAGACGGCATCACGGACAATCAGGGCGATGCACTTCACAACCCTGATTCCTTTTTCACTGTGGACCAGCCATGGCCCTGAGGCATCGGTGTTGGCCAAAGCCGAGTTGCCCAATTTGTCGGCATGGCTGACGCGCGCTCAACGCGAGGCGGTGCACATCGACACGGCGCAAGAACCGCTGTTGGCCACCCTCTCGCCCCCCCACGAGCGCGCATGGGCGCAAACGCTCGGCTGGCCTTTGACCGATGGCTGCATGCCTTGGGCAGCGCGCACGGCCGCTGCGATGGGCCTCGTTCAAGACGCCTGTTCCAATTTGGCGCCTGCCACCTCGCCCTCTGGCTGGGCTTTTATCACCCTGTGCAACTGGCATGTGAGCCACGGGCAAGTGACGCTGGGCGACCCCCTGTATTTGAAGATTGACGACGCCACCGACGCCACCCTTTTCAAAGCCATGCAAGGTTTTTTTGCGGAAGATGGCATTGCCTTGTACCCCTTCAAGCCGGGCCAGTGGTTGGCGCAATCTCCCCTGTTCGCTGATTTGCCCACTGCCTCACTCGACCGTGTGATTGGCCGCAACATCGATCCTTGGTTGGTGGGGGGGCATGTGGATGCACAGGCCCTCAGCCCCGCTGCCAAACTGCTGCGCCGCTTGCAAAACGAAATGCAAATGTTGCTCTACACCCACCCCGTCAATGAAGGGCGCAGCCTGGCCATCAACTCGTTTTGGGTGCATGGCACGGGGGCCTTGCCAGCCTCACCGCCCATTACCCAAGAACCTGCCGTGGTGGGTAAGCTGCGTGAAAGTGCCTTGCAACAAGACTTCATGGGTTGGCTAAAGGCGTGGCAACACGTCGATGCCCAAGTCATTGGCCCACAGCTGGCGCGTGCGGCGGCGGGCGAGACCCAGCGTTTGGTGTTGTGTGGCGAGCACGAATTTCATGTGTACGACAGTGCCACACCTTCGCTGTGGCAACGTGTGCGCACGCACTTTGCCGCCACCTCTTTGGATACCGTGTTGGCCGTTGCGCCGCTGAAAGACTAAGACCATGCAATTCATCCCTCGGGACATGCCGCCGCGCAGCATTTGGGCGCTGGAGCAATCGGGTGTGCACCCCCTGCTGGCGCGTCTGTATGCCGCTCGCGGCATCCAAGATGCGGCCTCCCTCGATGCCTCGCTCGCGCAACTGCTGCCCCCCACAGGGTTGAAAGGCATCGAAGCGGCCGCAGTGCTGCTGGCCGACGCGATGGCTGCGAACAAACACCTCTGCATCGTGGCCGACTACGACTGCGATGGCGCGACCGCTTGTGCTGTCGCGATTCGAGGCTTGCGCTTGCTGGGCGCCAAACAGGTGAGCTACATCGTGCCCGACCGCGTGGTGGATGGCTACGGCCTTACACCGCCGATTGCCGAGCGCGTCAAAGCCACGGGCGCCGATGTGCTGATCACCGTGGACAACGGCATTGCCAGTGTGGAGGGCGTGGCCACGGCGCGCAAACTGGGCTTGCAAGTTTTGGTCACCGACCACCATTTGCCCGCGGCTGTGCTGCCCGAGGCCGAGTCCATCGTCAACCCCAACCAACCCGGCTGCATGTTTGAAAGCAAAGCGCTGGCGGGGGTGGGCGTGATGTTTTATGTGTTGCTGGTCTTGCGTGCGGAGCTGCGCCAGCGCGGGGTGTTTGCCGCACAACAGCAGCCCAAACTGGATGCGCTGTTGCCGTTGGTGGCCTTGGGCACCGTGGCCGATGTGGTCAAACTCGATGCCAACAACCGCCGCTTGGTGGCCCAAGGTTTGGCGCGGGTGCGCAAGGGCCAAATGCCAGTAGGCATGACCGCTTTGTTTGCCGCGGCTGGTCGCCCAAGCGATCGATGCACCTCGCAAGATTTTGGATTTGCACTGGGCCCGCGCATCAATGCGGCAGGTCGTTTGTCCGACATGACGCTGGGCATTGAATGCCTGATCACCGATGACATCGTGCGCGCCACCGATTTGGCCACGCAGCTCGACCGCATCAACCGCGAGCGTCGTGATATTGAAGGCGACATGAGCGCGCAAGCCTTAGAGCTGGCGCAAGAGATGTTTGACCCCGAAGAAGAACCCCCTTCCGCCCTGTGCGTGTTCGATCCTGACTTTCACGAAGGTGTGGTGGGCATCGTCGCGGCCAAGCTCAAAGACTTGCACCATCGACCGACTTTTGTATTTGCGCCAAGCCAAGCGGCGGACAAGAGCCACGAGCTCAAGGGCTCTGGGCGCTCGATTCCTGGGTTTCATTTGCGCGATGCCTTGGACCTGGTGGCCAAGCGCCACCCGGGTGTGTTGCTGCGCTTTGGGGGACACGCCATGGCGGCGGGGTGTACGTTGGAAGAAGACAACCTCGCCACCTTTGAAGAAGCTTTGCAACAAGTGGCACACGAGTGGCTTGATGAAGCCACCTTGCAACGCCGCTTAGACACCGATGGTCCGTTGTTGCCCGAATACCGCCGCCCCGAACTGGTCGACACCTTGGCACGCGAAGTGTGGGGCCAAGGTTTTGCCCCGCCGACCTTTAGTGAAGAGGTCGAGGTGGTGGGGCAGAGATTGGTGGGTGAAAAACATTTGGCCCTCAAGCTGCGACACCACGGTCAACCTGTGGATGGCATTTGGTTTGGTCGTGTTGACCCCTTGCCCGCGCTGGCGCATTTGGCCTTTCGCTTAGAGGTGGATGAATGGCAAGGCAACAAGCGCGTGCGCTTTGTGGTCGAAGGCATGCAAGCATAAGCACCCCCTACAACACCATGGCCACTCCAAAAAAAATCCCCCTCCCAGAAGTCAATTTCTCTGATTACGGCGACACCCGCTACCTGCATCTGGGCACGCCGTGGGTGCAAGGTTCGATGAATATCACCAAGCCTTTTGAGATCGACTTGGAATATGTGCAACGGATGATGGCGTGGCTCTTGTTTGTGGACATTGACCAAGTGGGCAAGCTGCACGCCATGCAACTCGGGCTAGGCGCGGCCTCGCTCACCAAGTTTTCGTTCAAACACTTGCGCATGAAAACCACTGCGATTGAACTCAACCCGCAAGTGGTGGCGGCGTGTCGTTTGTGGTTCAAGCTGCCAGCCGACAGCGCCAAACTTCAAGTGGTGCTGGGTGACGCGGCCGAGGTGGCTAAGCACGACCACTGGCGTGGACAGATCGATGCTTTGCAAGTGGACTTGTACGATCACGAGGCCGCGTCCCCCGTGCTCGACAGTGCTGAGTTTTATGCCGACTGCCGCAGCCTCTTGAGCGATGACGGCTGCATGACGGTCAATTTGTTTGGGCGCAGTTCAAGTTACGCGCAAAGCCTGGCCAAGATGGCCCATGCCTTCGGTGACGCTGCGCTGTGGGTCTTCAAGCCCACACGCGAGGGCAACACCGTGGTGCTGGCGCAGCGCACGCCTCAGCATTTCAAACGCGCAGAACTGCTGGCGCGTGCCCAAGCCATTCAAGCACGTTGGCCCCTGCCTGCGACCAAATGGTTGCGGGTGTTGAACCCCTTGAAACCCTGATGAATTAAGGGTTTACCCCTTATTTTTCCGTTCAAAAAATAGGTGTAACCCACATCGAGATGTCCTCAGCGAGACCGCCATAATTCAGCGCATATTTGCTTTTGAATAGAGGAGATGACATGATCAAAAGTCAAAAAGACTTTTTCTCCGGCCTGATGTTTACATTGGTCGGTGCTGCTTTCGCTTGGGGCGCAACCAGTTACAACGTGGGAACTGGTGCGCGCATGGGGCCAGGTTACTTCCCCTTGTTGCTGGGTGTCTTCTTGGCCGTGCTGGGTGGCTTCATCACCTTTTACTCCTTGATTGAGCACACCGAAGACGGAGACCCTGTGGGCGCGTTTGCTTGGAAGCCCGTCGTTTTTATCTTGGGTGCCAACATTGTTTTTGGTATTTTGTTGGCGGGCTTGCCACGTTTTGGCATTCCACCCATGGGCTTGATCGCTGCCATCTATGCGTTGGTCATCATTGCTGGCAAGGCGGGTGATACCTTTTCGCTGAAAGAGTCGTTGATTCTGTCCACTATCTTGTCGGTGGGCAGCTACCTCGCCTTCATCATGCTGCTGAAATTGCAGATGCCCGTGTGGCCCACCTTCATCACTGGTTGAGCCTGGAGAACTAAAAAATGGATTTGATTGCAAACCTCTCGTTAGGCTTTGGCGTGGCCTTCACGCCCATCAACCTGATGTACGCCTTGATCGGCTGTATCTTGGGCACACTGATTGGCGTTTTGCCAGGCATTGGCCCCGTGGCGACCATCGCCATGTTGCTGCCCGCCACCTACGCGCTGCCCCCTGTGTCGGCGCTGATCATGTTGGCGGGTATTTATTACGGCGCCCAATACGGTGGCTCGACCACCGCGATTTTGGTGAACTTGCCAGGGGAATCGTCCTCGGTGGTGACCACCATTGACGGCTACCAAATGGCCCGCAAAGGCCGCGCAGGTCCCGCTTTGGCGGCTGCGGGCTTGGGCTCGTTCTTCGCGGGCTCTGTGGGGACTTTGATCTTGGCGGCGTTTGCGCCACCTTTGACAGAGCTGGCCTTCAAATTCGGCCCTGCCGAATACTTCTCGCTCATGATTTTGGGCTTGGTCGGCGCAGTGGTGTTGGCGTCGGGCTCGTTGCTCAAAGCGATTGCCATGATTGTGTTGGGCCTCTTGATGGGCTTGATCGGTACCGACGTGAACTCGGGTGTGGCACGCTTTAGTTTTGACATTCCCGAACTCACCGACGGTGTGGGCTTTGTGGTGGTGGCGATGGGCGTATTTGGCTACGGCGAAATCATTTCAAACTTGTCGCGACCCGAAGAAGACCGAGAGGTGTTCACGGCCAAGGTGGAAGGTTTGTTCCCCACCAAGGAAGACTTCAAGAACATGTTGCCTGCGGTGATCCGCGGCACCGCCTTGGGCTCTATCCTCGGCGTGTTGCCTGGCGGCGGTGCGTTGTTGGCGGCGTTTGCGGCTTACACCATCGAAAAGAAAACCAAGCTGCGCCCAGGCGAAGTGCCATTCGGTCAAGGCAACATCCGCGGTGTGGCGGCGCCTGAGTCGGCCAACAACGCGGGTGCACAAACCTCTTTCATTCCTTTGCTCACCTTGGGTATCCCACCCAATGCGGTGATGGCTTTGATGGTGGGTGCAATGACGATTCACAACATCCAACCTGGCCCACAGGTGATGACCAGCAACCCTGAGTTGTTCTGGGGTCTGATTGCGTCGATGTGGATTGGTAATTTGATGCTCGTGATTCTGAACTTGCCTTTGATCGGCATGTGGATCAAATTGTTGTCGGTGCCTTACCGCTTCTTGTTTCCCGCCATCGTGCTGTTTTGCGCGATTGGTGTGTACTCGACCAACAACAACACCTTTGACATCTGGATGGTGGCGGGCTTTGGCCTGATTGGCTACATCTTTATGAAGTTAGGTGTCGAGCCTGCGCCTTTGTTGCTGGGCTTTATCTTGGGCCCGATGATGGAAGAAAACCTGCGTCGTGCGCTGCTGCTCTCGCGCGGTGACTGGACGGTGTTTGCCACACGTCCGTTGTCTGCTGGGTTGTTGGCGGCGGCGGTCTTGCTCTTGGTGATTGTGCTGCTGCCGTCCATCAAGTCCAAACGCGAAGAGGCCTTCGTGGAAGAGTAATTAAGTTCATTCTTCTGTGACTGCTCAAACGGCACCTTCGGGTGCCGTTTGACATGGCGCGTCGGGTTTATCCGTCACAATCTTTTGATGCCCCAAAACTTTTCACTTTGGCGGTGATTCAAACAAACCAGGCTTCTTGTCATGAACTTTAATTCACCCAATCCCTACAACACCACGCGATTGCCCGTGTTTGCGCGCAATCTGGTGTCCACCTCCCACCCGCTCGCCGCGCAAGCTGGCTTGCGCATGCTGTGGCAAGGCGGTAATGCAGTGGATGCTGCCATCGCGGCGGCGGCGGCGATTACCTTGACCGAGCCAGTGAGCTGTGGCTTGGGTTCGGACGCATTTTGTATTTTGTGGGATGGGCAACAGTTGCATGGCTTGAACGCCTCTGGTACGGCCCCCGAGGCTTGGACGCCTGAATATTTCAAGCGCAAATACGGCGACGACGCGCAAACTCCGCCTAAGCGCGGCATTGACTCGGTCACCGTCCCCGGCGCGGTGGCGGGTTGGGTGGCCATGAGTGAGCGCTTTGGCAAGTTGCCTTTTGAAGACCTGTTGCAGCCGGCCATTGAGATTGCTGAGCGTGGCTACTTGCTGCCTGTGGTGGTGCAACAAAAGTGGGCGGCCGCTACACCCGAGTTGCAATCGCTGCCGGGCTTTGCACAGAGCTTTTTGCCTTGGGGCAGAGCCCCCCAAGTGGGCGAGCTGTTCAAGTTTTCGGCAGCGGCCAAAGGCTTGCGTGCCATTGCCCAAAGCAAGGGCCAAGCCTTTTATGGCGGTGAGATCGCGCAAGCGATTGAGGCTTTTTCCACGCAGCACGGGGGCCGCATCACGGCCCGCGACTTTGCCAATTACAAAGCCGAGTGGGTCACGCCTATTTCACAAAATTACCGGGGTTACACGCTGCACGAAATTCCGCCCAATGGCCAAGGCATTGCTGCGCTCATCGCATTGGGAATCTTGGACAACTTCGATCTCGCCAGCATGGCGCTCGATGGGGTGGACTCGCAACACTTGCAAATTGAAGCCATGAAGCTCGCCTTTGCGGATGTTTACCGTTATGTGGCCGAGCCTTCTGCCATGTCGGTGACGCCTGCGCAAATGCTCGACCCGTCTTACCTTAAGCGCCGCGCCCAGTGCATTGACATGCGGCGCGCGCAAGACTTTGGCGCGGGCAATCCCGTCAAAGGCGGCACGATTTACCTCAGCACCGCGGATGAAAACGGCATGATGGTGAGTTTCATCCAAAGCAATTACATGGGCTTTGGCTCAGGCTGCGTGGAGCCCACCTACGGCATCAGTTTGCACAACCGTGGCCATGGTTTTAGCGTGGACGACAAAGCGCCTAACGCCGCCAACTTGGTTGCACCAGGCAAGCGTCCGTTTCACACCATCATTCCTGCTTTTCTCACGAAAGACGGCTTGCCCGTCATGAGCTTTGGCGTGATGGGGGCGAATATGCAACCGCAAGGCCATGTGCAAACTCTGGTGCGTATGCTCGACTATGACCAACAGCCCCAAACCGCCTGCGATGCGCCCCGTTGGCGCTACAACGCGGGGCTTGAGATCAATGTCGAAGCTGCGCTCAACCCACTCACCGCGCAGGGCTTGCAAGCGCGGGGCCACCAAGTGGGCGTGATCAATGACAGCTACCAAGACTTTGGCGCTGGTCAATTCATTTGGCGCATGGGCGACCCCAAGGTGCAGGGCTATGTGGCCGCCAGCGATTCGCGCCGCGATGGACTGGCTGCGGGCTTTTAAGATGCGCGCTGCTGCGGCCCTGCTGGTTTTGTTGGCCTCGTGCGCAGTGCGCCCGACGGCCAGCCCTGTGCCCCTTCAACCTGAAATCGCCTCTGGTTTCGCCCACAAAGCGGACGTGGTGACCCAACAGTTTGCGGTGGCCACGGCCAATCCTTTGGCCAGCCAAGCGGGCTTTGAGATCTTGAAATCAGGGGGCTCCGCGGTGGATGCGGCCATTGCCGTGCAAATGGTGTTGGGCTTGGTCGAACCGCAGTCGAGTGGCCTCGGGGGCGGCGCATTTTTATTGCACAGCACGCAAGGGGCCAAGGTGCAAGCCTTTGATGGTCGCGAGACCGCACCTGCTGCGGCCACCGAAGATCTGTTGCTCAATGCCGAGGGCAAGCCTTTGGCGTTTCACGACGCGGTGGTGGGGGGGCGCTCGGTGGGCACGCCTGGCGTGTTGCACATGTTGGCGCAAGCCCATGCACAACACGGCAAGCTGCCATGGGCCAAACTGTTTGAGCCCGCGATAGCCTTGGCGCAACGAGGCTTTGCCATCAGCCCGCGCTTGCATGCACAGCTCAAGGCCGATGCGTATTTGCGCCTAGACCCCACGGCGCGCGCCTATTTTTATCAAGCGCAGGGTGAGCCGCATGAGGTCGGCCATGTACTGCGCAACCCCGAGTTGGCAGGCTTGTTGCAGCGCATCGCCAAGGAAGGCGTGTCAGCGTTTTACAGCGGCGACGTGGCCGCGGCCGTGGTGCGCAAAGTGCAGCAGCACCCGTCTAACCCAGGTCGATTGGCCCTGAGCGATTTGGCCAACTACCAAGCCAAAGAACGCTCGCCCTTGTGCTTTGACCATGCTGCGGCGTCGCGCGTTTATCGCGTGTGTGGTTTTCCTCCTCCGAGTTCAGGCGCCATCGCCATGGGCCAAATTTTGGGCATGTTGCAGCACACCCCAGCCTCCTTGATGACCTCGCCGCTGGAGATGTCCGATGGCAACCCAGACCCGCGTTGGTTGCACTTGTACACAGAAGCCTCACGCTTGGCCTTCGCAGACCGTGCCCAGTATGTGGCCGATCCTGACTTTGTCAGTGGCCCAGGGGGGGAGTGGGCCAGCTTGCTGGCCCCCGCCTACCTGCGCGAACGTGCCAAGCTGATTCGCCCCAATGCCATGCCGCAAGCGCCAGCCGGTGTGCCTGTGCGGGCGCACAACAACAGTTTTGCACCGATGGCTGAGCAGGTGGAGCGTGGCACCTCGCACATCAGCATCGTTGACCGCTATGGCAATGCGTTGGCCATGACCGCCACCATCGAAGACGCATTTGGTTCGCGCCAAATGGTCAATGGTTTTTTACTTAATAACGAGTTGACCGATTTCAGTTTTGTCCCGCGCGACGCGCTGGGCCGCCCCATCGCGAACCGTGTGCAACCTAACAAGCGCCCGCGTTCGTCCATGTCGCCGACCTTGGTGTTTGAAAAAGCCACGGGCCAATTGGTGATGAGTGTGGGCAGCCCTGGCGGCGCGATGATCATTCACTTCACCGCCAAAACTTTGTATGGCGTGTTGAACTGGGGGCTGAGCACTCAACAAGCGATTGCCCTGCCCAACTTTGGCAGCGTGGGGGGACCGCTGGTGTTAGAGGCCAATCGCTTTGCACCTGCCACTTTGGTGGCCTTGCGCGAACGCGGTCACGAGGTGAGGGAGCTGGCGCTCACCAGTGGCCTGCAAGCCGTGGTCAAGCAAAGCAACAATGGATCCCCGATGTGGATCAGCGGCGCCGACCCCAGACGCGAAGGCCTGGTGTTGGGTGAGTGACGACTTCATAAGAGAGTGAGCATGGGTTTGAATCAATATTTCTTGCGCGTGTGTGGCGCAGCCGTGTGGGGGGTGCTGCTTGTGCTGGCGTTGGCATGGCCTGGCTTGGCCAGTGCGCGCTCGCCCATTGAGATGGACCACATCTTGGGCGCCGATTTCAACCGCCGCACCGGCTTGCCCACGGGCGGGCACACCTTGCTGATGGGGGATGTGCGCATCATCCCAGGCACTGAATCGACGCCAGATGCCACCGGTGTCTACCGCGCCCATGTGCAAATGGCAGACCCCACCAAGCCGGGCCAATGGTTGACCAAAATTGACCGCAATGGCAAGCCCATGCAAAACACCATGTTCCCGAAGGCGTGGAATGCTGAACGCGTGGCGTCTGAGTTAGACGCAGCATGGCACAGCCCCAACAAAACCATCCGTGGCGATAAGTGGAGTGCCCTGACCCCCAGCGGTGTGCGCGTGGAGGGCTACATGGCCCCGCGTGTCACGGCCTACCCTGTTTACAGTAAGTGATCATGCAACACATCCATTTTTTCTATCGTCAAGAATTGCCTGTGCCTGGCTCACTGGCCAAGGCGGTGACCTACCCGGCCTGCGAGTGGCGCCCCCCTGAGGGCGACTCGACGTTGGCCACGCAGCACCCACTCAACCGCTATGTGTGCAGTTGGCTCACCAGCGACATGGCGGAGGTGTCGCGCTGTGACGAGGTCTTGGCCGCGATCGCGCAGTTAGCCACCCACGCCATCCAAGAATGGTTTGCCGATGGCGACATGTGGTGTGTGGACTTCAAGCCCAGTGGGGTTCAGTTCAACCCCAGTCATGTGGGGCCCGAAGACACCGCGTATTGGAACCAAGCAGACGGGTCTTTTGATTTGAAAGACGTGCAAACCCTGCTGCAGCAGTGGCGTGATTTTTTGGCTCAGCGCGGCTGAGCTTCTGGCGCGTCGGCGGGTGTCAGCGCGTCGCGCATCAGGGCATAGCGCGTCATCCGCTGGCCTTGTACCAAGCGAATCACGCGCTTGAGAGGGATACCAATGTGGGCCAAGGTTTGACTGGCCAGCATCAAACTGCCTTCGATCACCTCGGGCACCACTTCGGCGGCACCGGCGGCGCGAAGTAACTCAAGGTCTTTGTCATCGTGAGTGCGCACCACCACTGGCACATGGGGGGCGTGTTCTTTGACCCATGCCAAGACTTTCAAGGCGGAAGCTGTGTCCGGGTAGGTCACCACCACCGCAGACGCGCGCACCAAGCCGGCGGACATGAGGCTAGCAAAAAGCGTGGCATCACCGAGTTCGACATGGTGTCCATGGTCGCGGCCCTGTTGCACTTTGACAGGGTCTGAGTCGAGGGCCACATAAGCAATGTCTTCGAGTTTGAGCAAGTCAACCAAATTGTGGCCGCTTCGTCCGTAGCCGCACACGATGACGTGGTGGTCAATCGTCAGCGACCGCTGCGCCATACCCGTCAGCGCCAGCGACTGCAGCAACCAATCGTTGCTGACGAAGCGGTTCACGATGCGGTCTGCGTGCATGATCAAGAAGGGGGTGGCAATCATCGACAACACCATCGACGCCAAAATAGGGCTCATCCATGCCGCAGGGATGAGTGAGTTTTGTAAGCCCAAGGACAACAGCACAAAGCCAAATTCGCCCGCTTGTGCCAAGTACAGTGCGGTGCGCAAACTCACGCCCGCAGGCGCCCCGGTGAGGCGTGTGAGCACAAACACCAAGCCCGCTTTGAGCAACACAGGCAGGGTGGCCAGCAACAGTACCCAGCCCCAGCTCTCGATGAGCACTTCCCAGTCGAGCTTCATGCCGATGGTGATAAAGAACAAGCCCAACAACACATCGTGAAAAGGTCGGATATCCGCCTCCACCTTGTGTTTGAAATCGGTTTCGGCAATCAGCATGCCCGCCAAGAACGCACCCATGGCCAGCGACAGGCCCGCCAACTCGGTGAGCCAGGCCAAGCCCAGCGTCATGAACAAAAGGTTGAGCATGAACAGCTCATCGCTCTTGCGTTTGGACACCACCCGCAACCACGCCCGCATCACGCGTTGTCCGCCCCACAGCAGCAAGCCCACCAGTGCGGTGGCTTTGAGCATGGCGATCGACAGCACGCGCCAAATATTGTGCTCGCCCATGTCGGCCAGCGCGGGGATGAGCACCAACAGGGGCACGACCGCCAAATCTTGAAACAGCAACACGCCCATCACGCGTTGGCCATGGGGCGACTCCATCTCGACGCGCTCAGACATCAGCTTGACCACAATGGCCGTGCTCGACATGGCAAGCGCACTGCCGAGCGCAATAGAAGCTTGCCAACTCAAGTGCCAGATGTAGCCCAACTCTTTGAGCGCAAAGCCCACCGCCAGGTTGAACAACAAGGCCCCCGTCAGCGTCAGCACCACCTGCCCCGACCCCAACACAAACACCAGCTTGCGCATGCGCATCAGCTTGGGCAGGTTGAACTCCAGCCCGATCACGAACATCAAAAACACCACGCCAAACTCGGCCAAGTGTTCCACCGCCACCGACTCTTTGGCCAACGCCAAGGCATTGGGGCCAATCACCACGCCTGCAAACAAATAGCCCAACATGGCTGGCAAATGCAGCAGTCGGCACCCCACCACACTGACCACGGCCGCGCACAAATAAAGCAGGGTGAGTTCAAGGGATGACATAGGCCCCAATGGTACTGAGCGTTTGTGACAGGCCTTCGCTTTAGCCTCACATAAACTCAGGTTTTCGCCAGTGAAAACCATTACGTCTCTTATGCCTCATTCACACCGTCCGGCTTTGTCGGGCCTTCTTTTAGCGGGTGCGGGTGCGATTGCATTCAGTGGCAAAGCCATCATCGTCAAGTTGTCGTATTTGCATGGGGTGGATGCGGTCACCGTCATCATGTACCGCATGTTGTTTGCGCTGCCGTTTTTCATCCTGATGGGGCTGTGGGCAGAACGCCAAGCCACTGCGCGCGAGAACCCGCTCACACGTCGTGATGTGATCGACATCGTGGGCCTTGGCTTTGTGGGCTACTACTTGTCAAGCTACCTGGACTTTCTGGGTCTGCAATACAT
>Ga0114979_10001355_pt1 | contig 16453 bp, 1 predicted proteins | sample S_140625_EF_Meta_FD_87315 | JGI IMG/M metagenome (GOLD analysis project Ga0114979, IMG submission 87315) | Freshwater microbial communities from Lake Simoncouche, Canada to study carbon cycling - S_140625_EF_MetaG | ecosystem: Environmental > Aquatic > Freshwater > Lake | place: Lake... | reverse complement strand
TTAATATTTGAAGAATCTAAAGATAATTCATTAATATTTGAAGAATCTAAAGATAATTCATTAATATTTGAAGAATCTAAAGATAATTCATTAATATTTGAAGTATTTATATTTAATAGATCTTCCATTTTTTTAATACGTTCTTCTTTATCAATATCTAATTCTATTAATTTCTTAACAGCACCATATAAAGAATAATTTATTTGTGATATATCAATTGATAATAAATTTGGGATGCTTAATGATTTATTATTAAAAGTTTGTGCAGATACAGCTTTAGGAAATAGATCTTTAACATCCTGTGCAATATATCCTAATTGTTTATAATCTTTACTAATATTATTTAGTTCATTTATATAATTAAATCTACATAATTCTAATTTATTAATATTATCATAACATTTATCATATGATGCTTTCTCTATATTTTCCTTTATTCTTATATCTGAAACAGTTGACCATAAAGGAGTGCCTGTTGGATTATATATAGACGCACCATTTTCTGTTATTCTCATATGCTCATTATTGTTTGATATAATTTTAAATTCTCCATTATAATTTCCTACTTTATAATTATTTCCTAAACTACTAGTTCTTAAATATCTTATAATAACAATACCAGATCCTCCATCTCTACTTAAAGTTCCACCTCCACCCCTTCCATTTAAAGCTTCATAAAATATTGAAGCTGCAGAATTACCTTGTTCATATCCACCACCACCTGTAGCAGTCCCGCCACCATTTTGTAATCCTGTTCGATTCCAACTTCCTGATCCACCACCTCCTCCATATTCTATTGAAGTCCCTGTTATTGATGATGAAATACCTTTACCGCCATTCCCTCCTACTGTTACAGTACTATTACCACCATTTCCTAAAGGCGAAGGTGCAGCTCCACCTCCTGCTCCACCCACAGTAGCATTATCTGATGTTCCTCCAGAACCAGATGGAGAATATAAAACACTTTTTGCATTATTTTTGTTATAATCTCCACCAGTTCCACCTACACCACCACACGTTGGTGTTAATACACCAGTAATTGGATGTGTAAAATAAGAAACAGTAGGAAGATTCCCTGCATTAAGTGCTGTCCATAATGCCCAACCACCCCCACCTCCTTCTGCTATTACGTATATTCCTACACCTGAAAAAATACTTGCTTTACCATTTGTTCCTAATGTAGAATTTTGATTACCACCTCTGAATCCCCCAATTCCTCCACTACCAACAATAATTGTATAAATACCTACAGGTAATTTTAAATTATTAATTTCTATAACATCACCACCACCTCCAGAACCAGCATTTCCTCCACCTCCGCCTCCTCCTCCAACTAATAATATATCACAAGTTAACTCATAACTAATGTTAAATGTATATCGTGTTTGTCCTATTAATCCAAAACTGTCTACAGTATATGGAAATAAAATATATTTATATAATGTTCCATCTATTGTTTTTATAGTTGCACCGGGTATTATTAATTCTGTATTATCTATATTATTGTTTATTAGTTCAAATGATGAAGATGTTAATCTTCTATATCTTATAATTACAATACCCGAACCACCGCTTCCTGCAAACCCAGTTTTAGGTATTTGACTAAAAGCTCCACCACCACCTCCAGAACCAGTTCCATTTGTTCCTGATGTAGCTTCATCTCTTGGTGCTGGGAAATATGTATTGGTTGTAACACTAAAAACCCTACCATTACCACCACCTCCTATTCCACCAAGTCCCGCTAGTGTTGTTGCAGGCGTTCCCGCTACTCCATATTGTCCTGCACCTCCGCCTGCAGCATAATATTGTGATATCCCTGTTATATCAATCGCAACCCCATTATTACCATTCCTATAATCATTAGATAGTATTCCTGGACCTCCTCCGCCTCCACTTTGAATATCTGATACGGCTGTAGTATTTTGTCTACCTTGTTTGCCTCCTGGAACATATGCACTTCCATCCCAATATGTATAACCTTGTGTAGCAATTCCAGCTATATTTAAAACATATGAATTATCATTTGTTTCTGCACTACCTCCGCCACTACCACCATTTCTACCAGGTACTACTGCTGGAAGATTATATGTCCCCCCACCACCACCACCTAATCCTCTCATTTCTTGTATTGTCCCATCTAATGAAAAAGAAATATAAGAAGACCCTAAATTATTCATTAAAGAACTTTCAACACCATCTTGAGTACTAGTAGAGATTCCTCCTACTTCTAAACTATATGACACACCTATACCTCCTCTTCCAACTTTTATTTGATATGTTGATGCAGGTAGTATTTGGTTAATAGCATATACAACACCGCCTGCACCACCGCCACCACCTATAAATTGCCCCCCTGCACCTCCTCCTCCAATTATTAATATATCGCATAAATATGATTCCGTTGTAGTAAAAGTATATGTTGTATTTTGATCAATTGCAGGTATTCCCGTATAAGTAAATATAGTACATGCATCTGAATTTCCTAAAATTTTTGAAGTTACACCTGAACCATAATAAATAAATGGGATCCTATTTTGATTATCATTATATTTAATTGCTACTGTTGTTGTTGCCGTAGATGCTAAAGGAATGTCTGTTTGTCCTATTGCAGGAAGAATAGACGAATTTATATTTCCTATAGATATATTATATGTTCCATTTACTATTTTTGATGTTCCGTTAATTAATAATTCTGTAGAATTTGCAAAATCTATAGTGTAATCATCAGTAATAATTAGATTACTATAAGAATTAGATAATGTGATAACTTCTGATGCAGGTAATCCTGTATTATATATCCGCAAATCGCTTAAATCTACATTTATATTACTACTATTATTATTATAATCAACCCCAAACCTTAATTCATCTAAACCTGTTGATCCTGCTGTGTTGGCATCTGTAGCTATTAGGAATCCATTTCTATATATTCTTCTATTATTATTTGCTAAAACAACGTAAACTATATGGACCCATCTATTTAAATCTGTTGGATATGATGTAGGACTACCTGTAACACCTGCTCCGCAATTAAGATCATTCCCATAATATGATATAGAATAAGCATTATTTGCCTTATAACCTAACCATAATGCTACATTAGTTGTTGCTGTATTTCCATTAGAAACTATTGCGGTAAATGGACCTATTGAAGAAAATGATGCTGTATTTTTTGTTCGTAACCATACAGAAACACTAAATGCACGAGAATTTAATTTTAATATTGAATTTTTTAATGATCCAGTTGCAGTATTTATATATCTTCTACCTTGTAAAAAACTATCAACAGTTGTTCCTGATGAATATATAGGTCCTGATCCAGTATTTGCAATTAAATCATATTTAATTGGCGAATTGTTATAATCTAACCCATCACCATTAAATCTATACCATGCAAGTAAAGATGTATTAGGTGGATCACTTGGATAATTTGGAAAATAAGAAAATGACAAAGTTCTATATAATTTATTATTTTCGATTGAATCTGTTAAAGTATATCCAGTATTTGGTGTTATAACAACAGGTTCTTTATAATTATTTTGTATTGTTAATATTGTACTATTTATTTTATTATCATATACGTGCAATTCGCTTGCAGGCGTTGCAGTTCCTATACCAACATTTGAAGGTAATTGATTCGTTGGTAATTGATTCGCAGATAATTGATTTGTAGATAATTGTATATCTCTATATCTTATTATAATAATTCCAGAACCTCCGTTGCCTCCTAAATTATCATTTAATTGTGTACTAACATCATCTGAAATTGGCGCAGCTACTGTTACTGTTCCTGTTGTTACTCCTGTTGGATCTCCTGATGCCAAAGTAATTGTATAACTTGGAAGATATCTTATGATGACTATACCAGAACCTCCAGCACCACCTATACCTTGTGGTATATTTGCACCACCTCCACCGCCACCTCCGGTTCCTGATGATCCACTTGTTCCACCTTGACCTCTTGCCAAACCAGCATTTCCACCGCCTCCTTGACCTCCTCTTGAACTTGTTGAAATAGCACTTGAAGAAAATGATTCATAATTAAGAGCTCCTCCTCCGCCTCCAGCAAACCATCCTAATTGTCCTACACTTGTTCCAAAGTATGAAGACATATTTAATCCGATACCTCCATTTCCAGAGTTTCCTGAATTTGTTCCAGAAACACCATCACCTCCAACACCTCCAGCACCACCACCTCCACCAGAATTTGAACCTTGTAAATTACCTCCTTTATTTCCTTGTCCTGGTGTGCCTAAACCACCAGTATTTGCTGTCCAACCAGTATTTCCCGCTCCTCCACCTCCACTTCCACCCGCATTTGGATTATCTTCCACAGCACCCTGTGCATTTGCACCTCTCCCTCCACCTAATGCAATTGCTCCTGATAAATTATCAAAAGAACTTGAACCTCCATTTGTAGCTCTTGAAGTATATGATGTAGCACCAGTACCCCCTTTACCAACCCTTATAGTACCAGCGCTAATAGATACGTTTGAATATAGTAGTAGTCCTCCAGCACCTCCTCCGCCTGCTCTATCATATCCACCACCACCACCACCGCCAACAATTAAAATATCACAAGGTACTCCTCCTGAAGGTACATTAATAGTATATGTAGTTTGACCTGAACTTGCTACTGTGTCAGTAGTATATCTAAATAACATATATGAATATGTAATAGTAGAAGACGGTGGTGTATAAGTAACAATTGCACCTCCACCTCCGCCACCTGACCCTGTTCCATTACCAGCATTTTTTCTAGATGCTAAATCATATCCATTAGTTCCTACATTATTAATAATATTTCTTATTATTCCTTTTCTTATCCATTGATATGAAATTGTGGGATTTTGTAATGTTAGTTCATCAACAGCTAAATATCTAATAATAACAATACCTGATCCACCATTACCTGCTAATGTAGATAAATTTCCCGAACCTCCTCCTCCTCCTCCTGTATGCTGTGCTCCTTTTGTTGTTAAAGTTGTAGTATACGCTCTTCCACCAGGTACTCCATATGATGGAGTAGTATCAGCACTTCCATTTTTCCTTTCACCTGCTCCTCCTCCTCCTAAACCTCCATTTGTCGGATTAGTAATATAACTACCTCCACCACCACCTCCACCCCAATAATAATTTGAACCTAATATGTTAATTAATACACCATCACCTCCATGACCAATTGGTTCAATATTACCACCATTACCATTCCCACCAACGGAACCTGCACCTCCTCCTCCAGCAGATTGTACCCCGTCAGTTTGTATCCCTCCATACCCACCTCTATTACCATATAATGTTGCATTTGCTAATATAGTTCCCTTTATAGATTGAGTAACATCGCCTGGTGACTGTGAAATTCCAGATACACTTTTACCACCTGCACCACAACCGCCATTATTTGCAGTAATAACATTTGCATAAACAGCTTGCCCTGCACTACCACCACCATATATAGTTGCTCCAAACCCTTCTGTTGATTTACCTATTGTATCTCCTACGATAGCTCCATCACCTACCTTAATATTATAAGTACCTGCTGGTATATATATATTTGAACCATATAATACACCCCCTCCTCCACCCCCTGCACCTATATCATTACCACCGGCGCCTCCACCTCCTACCATTAATATATCACAAGTTATGCCTCCAGTTGGTATATTAACAGGATATAGAGTTTGTCTTGTACCTACACCTGCAGTTTCAATTGCATAAGTTAATATCATATATTTATAAGTTAGTGTACCAGTTCCTGCACCACCTCCTCCTTTTCCACCATTACCACCTGTAACAGTATTATTAATACCTTCTGTTGCACCACCTCCTCCTGCACCCCACCAGTAAGAAGTCCCTAATATATTATTTTCAATACCATCTCCGCCATTCCCTCCTTTACCGGTTTCTACATCTGCATTATTTCCACTTGTAAATGCGCCACCGCCACCACCAGCACCAACTTTAGTTCCAGTTGCACCTTGAACAGTCCCAGATCCTCCAATATTTCCATTATAAATTGTTGTAGTTGAACTTATAAGAATATTTCCAATTGTTGATTGAATAACCGTTCCTCCTGTTGGTGCACTAAAACCTGCTTGAACACCTTTACCACCTCCTCCACTTCCTCCCGAATAACCGTTCCCTCCAGTATTAGGCGGACCCCATGTAATATCACTTGCACTTCCCCCCCCTCTAATAATTGTATCAAACCCTTCTGTTGATTTACCTATTGACTCTCCAGGTATAGCGCCTCTTCCTACTTTAAGAACATATGAACCATTTGGAATACTTATATTACTTCCATATAAAATAGCACCACCGCCTCCGCCTCCGCCTATATCTTTACCTCCTGCACCTCCTCCACCTACCATTAATATATCACAAATTATACCTTGTGTAGGAACATTAAAAATATATTGTGTTTGTCCTGATCCTAAACCTGCTGTCTCTGTAGTATAAAGAAATATCATATATTTATCAGTACCTATAAATCCATTTGGTATCTCATTTATTACAATAGGTGCTATTTCTGGAAATGAACTTATAGTATTTTGCGATGTAAAAGGTATATTAGACAAATATTTTATGATTACAATACCTGAACCACCATTACCTGCGTATTCAGATTTATGTCCTGAACCTCCGCCTCCGCCTCCTGTTCCATAACCTCCATTTATATTTACAGATGTATTATAAGCACGTTTGTCTATTACTCCATAAAATGGAGGTAGATTAGTTCCAGTTTTCATTTCACCTGCTCCTCCTCCTCCTAACCCTCCATTTGCAGGGTAAGTAAAATAACTACCTCCACCACCACCTCCACCCCAATAATAATCTTGACCTGTAATATTAACTAATACTCCATCTCCTCCATGACCTGTTGTATCAACATTACCACCACTCCCACCTTTGGTACCAGCACCTCCTCCACCTGCCGACTGAACAGGAGTACTTTGTCTCCCGCCATATCCGCCTATATTACCACTATATAATATTGCATTTGTCAATATATTTCCTTTTGTAGAAGCAATAACAGCACCCGGAGTCTGTGATGTACCAGCAATAGATTTACCACCTCCACCACTACCACCACTATTTGCCAAAATTGCGTTAGCCCAAACCGCATTACCTGCACTACCACCTCCCAATATTATTGCATTAAATCCAGTAGTTGATTTACCATTTGCTTCTCCCGGTATAGCACCTCTTCCTACAATAATATTAGAAGTACCTGCAGGTATATATATATTTGAACCATATAATACAGCACCACCTCCACCTCCTGCACCTATATCTATACCTCCAGCGCCTCCTCCTCCTACCATTAATATATCGCAAGTTATACCTCCTGTTGGTATATTAATAGTATATAGACTTTGTCCGATACCAACATTTGCAACATTTGAATAATCTGTTGTATATGGAAATGCCATATATCTAGGTGTTTTTAATGGAAAAGCAGTTACAGTATTATTATTATCTATTGTTATTGTTTTATTATAATATATTCCAGAAGATGTTGAAGTCCATTGACTATTATTGCGATTTACTAAAATATTACTTGTCAATAAAACATAATTAGAAGTATTATTTATCCTTGTATTTATTTCATTATTTATTCTATCTACATAATTACTTCCAAATCTTACTTCATCTACTATACGATTCACTAATATATTACTTGTTGTATTAACATAATTACTTGAACTTTGTATAATATCTATATTATTTTTTTTGTAAATACTACTAATATTAACATCTCCGCCGATCTCTAATAATGATGAAGAAGTAGAATTCGGTGTAATACCAATACCAACATTTCCATTATCTATAATAGCAAATCTTGATAATTCTGAACTACTATTAAAAATATTAAATGTTCCATTATTTGAATTACTTATGCGCCAGTCAGTTATTCCTTCTTGTGCGTTACCATAACCAATTATACCTTGTATAATATCAATATTACTATATGACCAAACTATCATTATATATATAGTATAATATATATGTATATAATATTTAATACAAATAATATCTATGTGTACGAAAAAATGTTTTACAAATTATAATATTTATTAATTATTAAATGTATATTATATTTATAGTTTTTATAACAATATAAAAAAATGATAGCGCATATAATTTAATATATATTAAAAATGCCACTTAATTATATATTCCATTTATCAGATTTACATATTAGAAATGGCGATAATACATACTCAAGGTACGAAGAATATAGAGAAGTATTTAAAAGAACTATTATATCAATTAACGGTAATATAGTAAAATATAAATTGTCTTTTGATAATTTTATAATAGTAATTACAGGTGATATTTTCCATAACAAGAATGTTATAGGAAACTATGGATTATTTATATATCGTGAGTTTATCCAATCATTATCAAAAATAGGCAGATTGTATATTATATCTGGGAATCATGATTATGATCAAAGTGATATTAATAAACCTTCATTAGTTTATTCATCTACTTTTGATATTCCTAATGTTTTTGTATTAAATACAACAATATCCTTTGTTATTGATGATATTGGATTTTCTTTTGTGAGTATTGATAAAACTTTGGATAAATATAGAAATAGTGGGAGAATACAAGATTTACCACCATTTCCTCTTCTTACTGATAAAGTCAAATATAAAATTGCGTTGTTTCATGGTTCATTTGCATCTGCAAAATTATATAATGGGAATTCTATTGAAGAAACTTTCAATCCTTATCCTTTAGAATGGGTCAAAGATTTTGATTATGTATTACTCGGAGATATTCATAAGCGTCAAGTATTTAATTATAAAAAGAAAACTATTTGCGGTTATTCAGGTAGTCTTATACAGCAGAATTTTGGAGAAGATATTATTGAACATGGATATTTGATATGGAATATAGAAAATAAGCAAGTTGATGAAATTAATGTTTATAATGATATTGGGTATATAAATATTATTGAGGACACATCACATAATATTTATATTAGAACTAATGGTAAATATACAGAAATATTAGAAACTTATATTAAAAATAATATTAATTATTTTCCAAAAATATTAGAAATAAAATCATTTTCAAATATTAACTATGAAATACTATGTAATATATTAAACACCTTTAATATTTCATTCCAAATAGTATCTAAATTAAGTAATCAAAGTAATCATAATACTATCACAAAGCAGATTTATAACAATAATGAAGAAGATAATAGAGATAAAAAGGAGATACTTGATACTAATTATTTATTAGATTATTTTAAAAAAATACTATCAGAAGATAAATATAAAATATTACTTAAAATAATTAAAGATAAAGAAACATTATTATTTGATATCTATAAATATCCTGAAGATTTGCATAACGAATGCATTAAAAGAAATAAGGATTTGGAACCTATTATTAATTCTTGCGATGAAGCAAATGAAGTACATAATCTTAAAAAATCTTTCTTGATTAAATATTTAGAATGGGAAGGTTTATTATGTTATGAAAATAAAAACTGGGTTAATTTTAAAGATTTAGATGCTAAAACATTTATGATAAAAGGTTCTAATGGAACAGGTAAATCTGCAATTTATGATATCTTGCAATTAGCAATATGGGCAACTAATAATAAGTTTGATACTTACTCTTCAGGATTTATTAATCATAATAAAGATAAAGGATATACAATTGTAGATATAGAGATTGATAATGTAACTTATCGTATTAAAAGAGAATTTTGTAAAAAAAAGAATACTTTTAAAATTACAAATAAAACATCTGTACTTTCTAAATTTACAGACATATCAAATTTAGTTATATTAAAAAAAGACACTGCATGTAATTTAGAAGTTAAAACGCTTTTTGGAGATATTAATACATTCCTTTCAACATCTATGATTACACAAGGTGTTGATAATGATATTCTTTCTTTAAACTATAAAGATACTTTAGAGACTATTGACAAATCCCACAATATTCAATTTATATATCATTTATATAATCTATTCAAAACAGCTATTAATAAGTATAAGGATTTTCGAAAAGTTATACAAAGTAAAAAGGAGGTTTATGAAAAATTGTTATTTAATTGTAATAATGTTGATATTAATGATACAGTTATATCACAACTAGAAGAAGAATTGTCTTTATTAAATAATGAAAAAAATATTCTAATAAAAAAATATGATGCTATTAATATTGATATTAACAACCCTTATTTTCAATCTATTGTAGATACTGATTATATTAGTCTAATCGATGGTATTGTTACTAACAATCCTAATATTATTGTATCAAATGATACCTATTTAATTTACAAAGATAAAATGAATTATTATAAATATTCACTTAATAATGTTAATGATATTCATACATTAGTTAGTTTATATACTGAAGAACTTGAAGACAAATTCAATAAATTACCATGTATTAATAAACCATGCGATATGAAATATCTTTGTAATGAAGAAAACGAATTATCTAATTATATTAATATTGAGAATGAGGATAATAGTTATGATGAAGAATTACTTGGTATTCAACACGATGAATTATTTAAGAATAAAAAGTTATTAAATGAATTGATCACTAATAAACCTGCAAAAGTTTCTATGCAGTATCCTTGTAAAAGTATTGAAGATATAACTAGTATAATTTTAAATATTTATGGTAATAATGATGTATTTAATGAATTTATATCTTCAAATAATAAACCATCTATTATTGATCAAGAAATATTAAAAAAACTTAAAGATAATATAAATAATCCAATAAATATTGAATACTATAAAAATACAATTTGCTATAAAGAAACAATACTTAATGATATTAATAATATTAAAATTACTCTAGCAACTTTGGAAAAAGATTTCAATAAATTATTTTCTAAACAACAACAATTAAAAATTATAAATATACCTTGTAATGTTTTAAATTATAAAGAATTTAAAACATCTGTTTCAATTGTAAAAGAATTAAAATACTTTAATATTGATGTTATTAATAAACAAATAGCAGATGATGAAATTATATTAAACGAATATTATAATATAATAGAAAAAATTAATGAACTGGATATAGAGATTGATAGTTATAATAAAGAACTAATATTATTATCTACTAATGACAATTATAGATATAATCCAGAATGTTGCATATGTTGTAATAGACCTTGGGTTTTGCGAATTAAAGAATTGGGTATCATTATTAATACTTTGAATATAAATAGAGAAAGTATTAATTACTCTGAAAATGATTTTGTTATTGTTAAAGAACGCTTTGAAGAAAATAATGCAACAAGAGAAAAATATAATTTACTTAATGAATGGTATGATTATTACAAATCTAAAGAAGTATATGAAAAGGTATCTAATAATTTGAAAATTATTATTAACTCTAAAAATAATTTGAATGAAGAACTTATTAGTAAAAACATAGAACTAAAAACTGTAACTGATTATACTGAATATTTTATTAGTTATTCATTTATGTTATTTGAAGAAATAAATAATATACGATTATTTGACATTTATAATATATGGGAAAATAATTATAATAATACTAAGTCATTAATAGAAAATTTAGAAAAATCTATTCATTATAATGATATAATTAAACCTCGTATTTCAAAATATATAGAACTTAAAAAAAACTATGATGATTGGGTAAAGTATGACGGTGATAAAAGAATAATTGACTCTTATCATTATATTAGATTAAAAAAGGTTATAGAAATTAATGATTTATATAATGAATATCAAAACAAGCAACAAATTAAACCTCAGATTAAACAAAAAATAGAATTAAATGATTTGGTAGCATCTAGGGCAGAAGGAATAAAAAAACTTAATGATACAATTGTAAAATATACCACTATCAATACTTATAATAATGAAAATAAAACTAACTATAATTTACTGGTTGATATTGATAGAGAACTTGAAAATATTATCGATGTTCTTGATACAATCTTAATAAATTTTCAATCTTTTAGGAAGGAATTATATGATAACTTAATTCTTACTAAACTTGTAGATAAAACTAATAAAATTATTAAAACTCTTTGCCATTCTAATACAAAACCTTTCAAATTAAATTATAATGTTGATATTTCTAATGATACAGTACATATTAATTGGTTAATTCATAATGATAATATATCTAAAGGATGTGATGATAAGCAATATATATCAGTATCGCAAGCATCAGGGTTTCAACGTTTTGTAATATCTTTGGCGCTTCGAATGTCCTTGTATTTTAATAATTATGAGGTGTTTTGTAATCAACTATTTATAGATGAGGGTTTCATTAATTTTGATAAAAATAATTTATCTATAGTTCCTTCATTTCTTAAAAGTCTTTTACATTATTTTAATACTATTGTAATTCTATCGCATATAGATATTATTCAAGATTCAGTAGATGAAACAGCGGTTATTTCTTTTAATAATATTAATGGTATTTCAGCGTTGATTTATGGTTAGACTTATTATATATATACGCAATTTATATGTTACTTTTAAAATAATAATATAATTATATAATTATATAATTAGAATTGGTTTAAATATGCCATCTATTATTGCGCCTTATTGTGTACTACCTGATATAAAGCGTATATATATGGTTCCTCAAAATGATCAAGAAGTAATTTATTTTAAAACGCGACTGATGACTGTTTTTGAAAAAATATTTAAAGATAATAATTTTATTCCAATTGGTCACGAATATAAAGATAATATACCATTATTATTAAAAATAGTGAATCATTTAGTTAAAGGTACTCAATCTGACATTCAAATAATCGATACATTATTTACTGAACTAATAACTAAAAAATTTATATTTGATATTGCGAATGCGATTGAACTTGATCAATGGCATGATTTTATATCGGATGCGTATTCTAAGCGAATACGTCATTGTAAGAAGGATGGATTAGTTGATTGTATAAAACATCATTATACACCTACTAGTAATAATAAAGGCAAACTTATGGATATTTTGGAAGAGGAATCTAAGTATAGTTTAAATATAAGAAGAAATGATGATATTGATGTGTCTAATAATGACCCTGCGAAGAGTTTTTCGGATGCTCAGTATACAATTATTGATACTATGCCTAGTTACTTAAAAAAAATAGTAGATACAAATTTAATAGAATTAAAAACAGCCGCTTATTATATTGATTCTGCACCATGCAAAGGAGGTACAAACCCTCTTTTATATAATTTTAGCACATATAATTTAAATACACACAGTGAACTTTTTATTGTTAATTGTGCACTTGCATTTTATCAATCTTTTTTTATATCTTTAGAAAATTTTGTATTTACTATAAATGGTATGGGAGATGATGAAGTTTCCAATAAAGCATATATTTTATTAGAGTCAAAAAATAAGAAATATACAATTAATATTAAATATTTGCATCAAGAGCAAGTATATGAACATTCTTATACTGCAGAAGGAGGACAAAAAGGTCATTTTACTGTTCCTAACATAGTTAAAACTCTTGTTTGTGATAAAACTCCAAAAAATAGTCCTAGTTATGATGAAATTGTAAATCTGATTAATTGGTTAGATGGATTACCTGGATTACCTTCGAATGCTAAAAAAAATTTTATTGTATCATTTTTAACATTAAATAAGGGTTTTGGAGATTTTGTCCAAATGTTTATGTGTTTATATTTATTTTATATTAAAATTACTATTAATGCAAATGTTTGTGTTTTTTTATATAATATTATTTTAGCAACTTGTGATTCACATTTAACATATATAGCACTTATTTGCGAGTGCCCTTTTATAATTGGTGGATGTGAAACTTCGCGGAAGATATATATGGATGGTAAAAGTAGATATCTTGATAAAACATTTGAAATTGTTTGGAATACATATAACCGAATAAAGATGTATAAATATGACAGCATTCCAACTGGAACTGTAGAACTTCCAGTATTTAAATGGATACCGGTAATAGATTGTGTATGTGATGGAAAAGGGAAAGGGAAAGCGGGTAATAATACATCACTATCGTCTATATTTACATTTGAATCAAATAATAAATCTTATTTAAAATTGGAACTTGATAGATTGCATACAAAGTCAAAAATAATATTACAAAAGGAAAATGAAAATTTGATTATTGAACTAACTATTGGAGATTATCAAATAAAATTATTGAATGGGGAAGTTTATGCTCCTTATAGTGTTCCTTATGTATTTAAAATAATTTTTAAAGAAGATGATAAACTTGATTTGAATAAACTTTGGGATGAGCAAATTAGTGAATTAACAATTGATTTTAATAAAAATTTATATAAATATTTAACAACAAATGTTGATGTAATTATTACTTCTATATTATATAATAACTTTTTATATAACATGTTTTTTGGTAACAAATCTGCTTTAGAAAATATAAAATATTCTTTAGCAAATGCAGAAGAATATGATTCTATACTATTTATACCTTTTGCATTAGTTGATTTTACTACTGAAAAGACAAAAAATTCAAAATATCCTTCGCGTCCAATTGAAAAATTTATATCATGGGGCATAGCATCAAATCGTTCTTATAAAACCTCTAGTAATTGGAGTTCCGGAGAAAATATAAAATTAAACTATTTTTATGATTATATAATAAGAACATCAGAATGCTTAAAAGTACTGTTTTCTTATTATATTGCGATTGACGAATATATATATAAATTAGTAAATTTTTCTAAAAGAGAAGAAAATGCCAGATCATTTGGATTTAACTTTGTAGATTTTCCTGTTATAGATTTAATTGATTTTAAAGGTGTTATGGTTCCTTTACCAGATGTGTTAATTAAAATTTTTGGAGATTACAAAAAAAAAATAATTGATGAAATGATATCAATTTTAAATATATATAATAAAAACATGAATGTTCTCGTATTTTTTTATTACTTACCATATCAAGTAATAGAATTAGGAAAAATTATGACTGCACTTAATAGTGAAGAATATAGAGGTCATGTAGATACTGAGCATCAGCTCGAGGCATGTTCAGTAGCAATTAAATGTTTTAAAAATATTATTGAATCCCATGAAAGAATCAAATCATATCAACAATATATTGATACGGAAGGAAATATGACAGCTCTTATAAATAGTGAAGATGTATGCACACCCGAAGATGCTGAAGATATTGATGCGGTTGATAGTAATGAACCAGTAAATACAGAAGCAAATATTACCAATATTGCCCAAATATTAAAAGAAGCAAATTTACTTTATCCAAAAGAAGAAGAACTTATTCGTGTAAAAGAATATATAGCTACTATGACTTCTATTAGACAACTACAAGAAAGTGAAGGTAGACCAAAACGTGGGAAACGGAAAAATGAGTATGATGATGATGCTGGTTCTAATAAGAAGGGGAAGATGAAAGGAGGTTATGCAGTTAGTGAAAATAATAATTCAACATTATCTTTTAATATTCGCGATGAAATACAATTATTATTTTCAGTATATATGGATGAATACTATATACAATTAAATCTAGTGCAAAAACCACCTTGTATATTAAAAATTGCTCTTGATTTTTCTTTATCTGAATTAATATATTCTATAAAAGAGCAAAGTATATATGATGCTGAAGATGAAGATCCTCTTTCTATAATGATTAACTCTATGCATAAATTACTTGCATTTACAGAATTTATATTATATAAAAGTCATGATGTTCAACCTAACACAGTAGACATTATTACTCTAACAAATATTAAAATTTATATTGAGCAAATATTAAATGAATATAACACGGTGTCATTAACAATAACATCTGAAGATACAACAATTGCAGAAAATTCACTAATTAAATTAAACCAATTATTATCACAAATACCATATTTTTTTACTAAATTAATCACCTTCATATCTACAAGATGTGGATTATCAGCAGAAAATTTTGAGAGCATTACGTTAACACTAGACAACGAATACAATATGGACACTCGAGATTGTATTATTGTAGTATATATAAATAATATTCGTTCATTTGAACTTAAATCAAATGATGCAAATGCAAGTAAAATTTTAATTTTTTGTTTAGGATATGAATTAATAAAATATACAAATGATAAAATTACTGCTGGTACTTCTTATATACAAGAAAAATTTGCAAGGATGCGCGGGGGTATATATAAGAATAAGAAGGCCGTGCGAACTATTCATTATAAAAAAATACAAAATATCAAAGAAAATATTGCAGGTTATGTTTTAAAAAATGCAATATCAAGAACAATTTCCATGTCTAAACCATCTAAGCAACCTGAAAAACTACCTAAACAATCTAAGCAACCTGAAAAACTACCTAAACAATCTAAGCAACCTGAAAAACTACCTAAACAATCTAAGCAACCTGAAAAACTACCTAAACAATCTAAGCAACCTGAAAAACTACCTAAACCATCTAAGCAACCTG
>Ga0114979_10001353_pt1 | contig 16466 bp, 10 predicted proteins | sample S_140625_EF_Meta_FD_87315 | JGI IMG/M metagenome (GOLD analysis project Ga0114979, IMG submission 87315) | Freshwater microbial communities from Lake Simoncouche, Canada to study carbon cycling - S_140625_EF_MetaG | ecosystem: Environmental > Aquatic > Freshwater > Lake | place: Lake... | reverse complement strand
ATTGACGGATTGTACACTAATATTCTCAAGACCATAAAGACGATCAAACAAGAGAAAATTAGCGAAAATCGCTGAAAACTGCTCTAGAAGACCTGCAAAACCAAACGAATCTAAAACCCTCCCATCGACCATGATTTGACCTGCGTCAGCTTTGTATAGCCCTGTCATTAAACGTAACGCGGTCGATTTGCCACTACCGTTTCCACCAACTAAAAAAATAATTTCACCGCGCTGCACAGAAAAATCCCATGGCCCAGAAACGAAAGAGCTCTCACCACTTTCGTCGGTATGAGAATAGGTAATGCCTTGATAATCAATCCGCTTAAAACCGCTCAGCAACCAGCCTGCTTGCCTAATCTCTGAAGTCGGTAATTCGTTGGTTTGCCCTAAACGCCCGTTGATCAAGGCAATCGAAGCTAGCCCCATTTCAGCGCGAATGAACATTGGATATTGCGCCACGATTTTGATCACTGGTCCAATGCAAAACAAAAGCATGGGCACTAACTGAAAAATGATCAGATGACTCTTCGTGAAATGCCCAGGCAATACAAAAACCACAATACCAAGCATGATGTAAGCCACAGCGCTCGCAATCACTGCCACATCAGCCGAATGCTGCCCAGCCTCTACGAACAATGAGTGCGTCTGCGCTGACAACTGACGATATGACTGCAAAACCGAGGCGCTGACTTTTTTGCTGAGTCGCAGCTCTTTACTACCATCAAGCATGTCTGAGATACACTCTACCATTTGAGCTTGGTTAAAAGCAGCTGCTGTCAACGACGCCTTGTACTTCTTGGACACACCCCTGTAAGCCAACAAACCGATGGCGATTACGCTTACAAAGACACCTAGCGCTAAGGGGGATAAATAAGCGAGGTAAGCCAGTGATGCGCATAGTAATACCAACTGTTGTAAACCATCTGCAAGAACCGGGAATGCCACCGAAAGATGGTTGCTCTCGTTTGAGAGGACGTTCGAGATAGCGCGCTGCCCAACATCTTCGACACGCTGTAACTCAGACTCGCACAATAGAGAAACGGTATGCAAGCGTAATTTTTTTAACTCTTTTTCTATTACTATATTGGCTCTCATCATCGCGAAGCGCTCTGAGAAATAATAAGCACAGAACGCAACGGCAAAGAGCGCACAAACGATCAACCCAGGGTGCTGTCCATTTGCCACATCCGCCGCGACATGGTTCACAACAACGATAAGCAAGGCGCTTGCTAGACCAGAAATAATTGTGAGTCCGACGATACGCCGAATATCTTTCGGATCAATTTTTTTGATGAGTGCAAGTAAGTGCATGCTTTAGCCCGAGCGCGAAGGCGGAACCCGGTTCGGCTCAACAACCATCAAACCCAAATCCATCGAGTAGAACCTGTCACAGAGGTGCCAATATTGCTCATCATGTGTCACCGCAATGATTGTTTTATTTCGTCGTTTCAGTTCAGGCAGTATTTGACGGTAAAAAATCTCACGAAAATGGGCATCTTGATCGGCCGCCCACTCGTCAAAGATGAAGACCTCATGATCTTCTAACAAGCTGACAACCATTGCAAGCCTCTTGCGCTGACCGGTTGAAAGTTGCAAAGTCGAAAAACGATTGTCTTGTATCCGAACTTTTCCACCTAGCTCCATTAAATCAATCAAAGCTTGCAGTCTTTCTGGATCAGTTTCTGCAACGCCATGCAAACGATCAAACAAATGGAAGTCTGTAAAAATACAGGTGAAAATTTCACGATATTGCTGCTCATTCTGCTCTGATACTAGAATACCGTCAACCGCTAGGCTGCCCTGATCGGGTGAATACAAGCCACAAACCAGCTTCATGAATGTTGATTTTCCGCTGCCATTACCACCGCGAATGAAGATTAATTCTCCTCTCGAAATTTGCATATCGATTGGGCCGATCGAAAAAGTTGCCTCATCCGCCTGATTACGATAGTTAAAAAAAACTTGTTTAAGGTCGATCTGTTTGAAATTTTTAAAGATACTCGGTTGTTCGGACAGTTGAATCGGAAGCTCAACGGCACCGGTCTCCAGTTTTTTTTCTAACGCAAAAATATGATTAAGCTCAGCATTGGTGCGCGAAAAAATCGGAATAGTCAAAATGATGGCAGTAAAGGGACCAATACAAAATATCGCCGTTGCCGCCAGTTTATAAATAGCGTCTGTATGGCCGACAAAAAATGCTGGCAATACAAAAACAACAACGCCGAGTAGAAGGTAGATAAACGTATTGCTAAACATCAGCAGAGTCACCCAGCGCCCCCCGACATCCAAAATAACTGCTTCGAGCTGGGTAATAATGTGTTCAAAATGCTTGTATAACGCATTACGCTTGGCCACATTTAAACGAACCTCTTGAAAACCTGCCGTAAAGTGGGTCAAAGATTCAAGCATAGCTGCTTCGTCGTGATGGACAGCGACCAAAGCCACATCGAGCGCCTGTCTGCGAGACCAGAAAAGATAGAGGCCACCCAGGGTGGTTACGCTAATGACAACAAACGCCGGTAAGGACAAATAAGCGATATAAAGCAAACAAAAGGCCAACGTCACAGCACTCTGTCCAGCGCTTGCCAGCACTGGAAAATTCTGCGTTAGTTGATCACCTTCTTTGGCTAACACAGCATAAATGTGATTATGACCCAGTTGCTCAAGCGTTCGCAATTTTGATTGATTAATCTTGCCGACAATTCGCAACCTCAGCTGGGCCAGACATTGCTGTAGAAAACTATTGGCAGTGTTTAACGATGCACGCATCGAAAGAAAATAAATCGCAGCTGCAATCAAATATAGAAGACGACTCTTGGCGTTGGCTATTTCATCAGAGGCGATTTGCTGGGCCGCAACATTAATCAAGGAAATCAGAACAATGTTGGCAAACCCCGCCAAGCAAGTAAAGTAGACCGCACTTTTAATAGTCTGCGCTGAGCCAGTCTTCAGTAGCCTGAGAACATGAACACCGATCAAGTTTGCTCCTGCCCACAGATAATCAGGATTAGGATGGCGAAAGTTTTGCGCAACATGGATTAATCAAACGAAAACCGCTCGATCCTAATAAAAATTTGATTATGCGACTTATCAATTACCCAGTCAATTCAATCAATAGTTGTCCCAGATAGGTATTGGTCAATTTTCGCTCGGCGTCAAGTCAACGTTGAAACGACAATTGCCAAACAGTGCTGCGTCCACGCTGATACACGACGAGCTGATGTTCAATCAGCGTGTGTGTTGTTACGTTGCGTTTTGTCGTCGCCATAGCTCGCAGTTCCGTGTGTTCAACAGCTGAAACTCGTTACAAAATAACAGTAGCTCAGCGTAACTGGTGTGCAAGCTGTGTGCAAGTTGGATTTAACAAGAAAAAAGACTTGTTTTTACGCAAGTCTTTGTTTCTACTACAAAATACTGGTGCCCCCCGTTAGTCGAACACGGCACCAACGGATGATGAGTAGAAAACTCTGGTTTTTACCTGTTTAAAACAATGACTTATTTTTGGTGTGTAGCGAAGTGTGCAAGGTGTCACGCTTTAGTTGAAATCACCGGTCACGCTTTGGTGAAATGGCGGTCACAATCGCGTGAAATGACCGGTTACGACGCCATGAATCAGCTCATTAATTTGGGGTGTCTTTGTACGTACGGTTGTGGTCTGTACGTCGATCGGTGCTGTGGGTACGTTTGCAGTTTTACGCCTCCATTTGAGCTGGAATCTTGCCTTGCCGAATCGCCTCAATAAATGCACGATAGTCAGAGCTGTTTTGCTCGGCATATGCCGAGGCAAATGCCCCGATCGCCTGATCAAAGCTTTTGCTTGTTCCAAGGTAACCAGAAATCATGGCTGGATCGCCTGAGCGCGCATGCGCACGTGCCAAGGCATGCCCACACATTTTTACGTAAAGTCGCAGCGTTTCAATATCCCAGTCTTCGATGATCGCGGAAAGCTTCAGGTCACGAAGCTGTCGTATGTAAAAATCGCGCCCATTGAGACCGCGCGTCCACCCTAAAAATACATCCGAAGCGGTTTGAATCAGACGTTGGCCATGCACCACACGTTGCCCTTGGTTAGCATAGGCACTTTTACCAGCGTAAGGCTCAAGCACGGACTGCCTTGCTTCTTTGACCTGCAAGAAAAGCGGATCCCTTTCTCCCGCCATAAATAAAGTCACACCACACATCGTCCCCACGCTGCCGACCCCGACAACTTTTAGAGCGAGGTCGCAGTAGCGAAAACGATTAAAAAGCATACGGACATGTTCTGGCAGAGTTTGACTGTAGGCTTCAATCACGGTCGCATAGTCAGATTGAGCACCTGGCATCAGCAGCTCTGACGTATGAAAAATCAGCGGAGGTTCATCCTTGATTTTTGGTGTACTCCCTTCGTGAACAACGAGCTTCGGATACATAATGTCCGGATGTGACTTACGCCGCTCTATTTCAATGCGTTGGGCCAGACGTTTGTGAGCTCGTCTGAGTACTTCTGGGTCGGTCGAACGATCTGTGTAGCGTTGCAAGTCAATTTTGTCATACCAAACATCAAGCGCGCGCATCTGCGCGTAGCCAGACATTTTCTCGCGGTATTTACCCACAAGGTCGATAACAAGGTCTGCAGCCTCACTCGTCGTGAGTTCGATGTGCTTGGCTGCGATCACAACGCTTGCTGCGAGTCGCTTGATATCCCACTCAAAAGGCGCAGGCAAAGTTTCGTCTAAATCATTGATATCAAATATAATATTTCTTTCTGGCGTCGCAAATCCACCAAAATTCATGAGGTGCGCATCACCACACGCTTGGACGTAAAGGCCACTCGCGGGAGTCTGCGCAAGGTCCGACGCCATGATCGCAGCGGCACCTCTGTAAAACGCGAAGGGAGACTGAGCCATGCGTCCAAAGCGGATGGGGACAAGGTGCTCAATTCGGCCGACGTTCGAGGCGGAAAGAATCTTGACTGGATCGGGGCGATTTTTTAGGGCATGCCATTGCGCGTGCGCACTGCGAGGCGCTTTGTTGCGCAGGCTCTTGCCCTGAGTCGCTCGAGCCTCTGCACTCAGGTGGGGCAGCGAAGGTACCTTAGAAGTATTGGCAGGCGTAATGTCTGATTTTTTAGGAGAATTTTTTGGCATGTTTTAGCTTCACTGGATTGTGAGCAACGAGGGATCAACGAGGTGGTGAGGCAGCGGCGTTTCATCATAGTGGAGTCATGTCAGAACATGCAAATTGTCTCTAACCACAACGGCATGACTGCCGCCGTGTTGTTACGCGCGATCAGATGGGCTATTCTTAAACAGCGTTGCTGCAACCAATTACGGAACTTTAGGCGACCACGTCATGTTCAATAAAATAGTGCGCTTACCACGCCCAGAGGGAGTCGCGCGTCGACAGATTGCCTGGGTCGGCGTGCTGTCGGTTAGCGGTGTTCACCTGCTGGCAATGCTTGCCTGCTTGCCTTGGCTGTTCAATTGGTCAAGTGTGTGGGTCATGATTGTTGGTGTATTTGTATTCGCTTACCTAGGGATTAATCTTGGCTATCACCGCCTGTTGACCCATAAAGGTTTCGTGTGCCCTAAGTGGCTTGAACATGTTTTTGCCGTACTGGCAATTTGCTGTATGCAAGACACTCCCGCAAGGTGGGTCGGGATCCATCGTTGGCATCACGTTAAGTGTGATGGGTCAGATGATCCTCATACCCCCTTGGCAGGATTCTTTTGGGGGTATGTAGGTTGGGTATTTTTAAAAAATGACCAAATCGATCGCCACACGATCTACACACACTTCGCCAAAGATATCTTGCGCGATCCTTTTTACAAAAAGCTCGAGACAACGGGGATGTATGGTTTGATTGTCGTAGCGTCTTGGGCATTGTTCTTTTCGGTCGGCTTTACGCTAGAGCTGCTGTTGAGTGGATCGTTCGCGCAAGCGACTCAATTTGGTTTCAGCTTATTAATTTGGGGTGTCTTTGTACGTACGGTTGTGGTCTGGCACATCGCTTGGACGGTTAATTCTCTCGCGCACTTGTTTGGATATCGTAATTACAATACCTCGGACAACAGTCGCAATAATTGGTTTGCCGCACTGGTATCTCTCGGCGAAGGTTGGCATAACAACCACCATGCAGACGCTCGTTCTGCTCGCCACGGACACCGTTGGTTTGAGATCGATCTCACATTTTCGGTGATTCAGTTGCTAGAGTGTGTGGGTCTAGCATCCAATGTGGTCAGGCCGAGTAAGCGTCTCATTAATGATAAAAAAATCGACAGGGTAGATTAAGTCGCTGGGTCGCAAGGTGATCTCAGACTATCACCCCAGATTCGGTATTAATAATCATCTGTATTTGCAATCTTCATATGTCATGCTGAATAATGAAGAGATTGCCAATTTCGCAAGCGATATATCCAAGCTCCGTCTATCAGAACATGCAAAGAAACTCTGAAAGTTTTTACAAGAACGCATTCACCTACTCCCAGACTTCGCAGCCGCTTGCGAAGCGTCTGATGATCGGCGGCATTGAAAATTTCACTGCTCGACTCAAGCTAATTGAACGGATGCGTCGTTACGAAGACGAAGGGAAAATGTTGGCCGAACCCAATGTCTGGAAAAGTGTCGTTGACTGCTATGGACTTAGTCTGGAACTCGTTAACAGCACCCTGTCAAACATCCCCAAAACGGGACCACTTATTTTGGTTGCCAATCATCCTTACGGGATACTGGACAGCACGATCATGGGGTATATCTTATCGTGTACGAGGCCAGAGTTTCGCATTATCGCTCATCAAATTTTTATGACGTCGCCCCAGATTAGGCCATTCCTGTTGCCTATTGATTTTGATAATACAAAACAGGCATTAGTAGCAAATGCAAAAACGCGGAAGGATGCAGTAAGTGCTTTGCTTGGGGGATCTGCGATCGGCGTCTTTCCAGGCGGCACGGTATCCACGAGTGCAAAACTTTTTTCAAGACCGATGGATCCACGTTGGCGCAACTTCACGGCGCGATTGATTCTAAAGAGCGGAGCAACTGTCGTCCCAATGTATTTTGATGGCGAAAATAGCCGTCTGTTTCAGTTGGCCAGTCACGCGCACAGCATACTTCGGGTTAGCCTCCTGCTCAGGGAGTTTGAAAAACGTTTAGATAAGTCCGTAAGGGTCGTAATTGGCGAACCTATTGCCCCGGGTGATATCCAAGCACATGCAGGCAATCCTCATGAGTTGATGGACTTCTTGCGTCGCTGTACCTATAAGCTGGCCCCGACGCCACTCGATTCGTTTGAATATGGCTATGACTTCGGTTGAAGCAGACAACGATAAGCGTCACTTGAGTTGATTGCGTCTAACGGTGATGACGAAAACAAATAAAGCAAGCGCTGTGAGCAACGCAATAACAAGAAATGAGATCCCTGGAAAATACCAGATAGCCCCCGTGTTTGTGAAATAAAAGAATAACTGCGTCAGCACTAGCGGGCCAATAATTGATGCCAAGCTATTTAAACTGCTTAGCGCGCCTTGCAGTTCTCCTTGTGAGTCTGCCGGGATTTGACTTGTCATCATGAGTTGCAGTGATGGCAGAACGAATCCCGATATTGCAGTGACCGCGATGATCAGATAAAACTGCCAACCGTACTCGGCAAACGCATAGCAAATATAGGCAACAAGAGCCCCCACCATACCTAAGACAATCGCTTTGAATGGCCCTAGGCTTCGCAGAGCCCAGCGATAAATTACGCCTTGCGTGATCACCATCATCAAGCCATAAAATCCTTGCGACAGGCCGACCTCAAATTCAGACCATTTGAATTTTTCAATGACAAAAAATGTCCAATAACTAGGTAACGCGAACGGTGCGATGACAAAAAGAAAATAGGCCAGCGTCATACCCTTCATGGTGGGATACTTTCCTATACGAAGCATCGCGCCGATAGGACTGAGCTCCTTCATCTTGAAGTCTCGCCGAGCATTTTTTGCGAGGGACTCTTTAAAGAAGAAGAAGCCGTAACAAAGATTTGCAATACAAAGTGTGCCGGCGACAGCAAAAGGGGCCCGCGTGTCCCAGGATCCCAACATACCGCCAATGACGGGACCAATCACTAACCCCAACCCGAAGGTTGCGCCAATCAGACCAAAACGCTGTGCCCGTTGCTCGATGGGTGAGATGTCAACGATATAAGCGTAAGCACAAGCGTACGTCGCACTTGCACAACCAGCCACCAAGCGTGAAAAAAATAGCCAATCAAGCGTTGTCGCAAAAACTGGTACCAAGTAGGCAACGGCTAATGCGAGCAGGGAGTAAAGTAAGATTGGGCGCCGGCCATACTTATCTCCCAGACTCCCTAAAATAGGTGAAGAAAAAAACTGCACGCCAGCGTAAACAAGAAAAAGATATCCGGATAAAAGACCGGCCTCCGCCAACCCCACATTGCCTACCGTCATGATGATTTGAGGGGTGACAGGTAAGGTAATACCAAAACTAATAGAATCGATGAGCATCACTCCGACAATAAAAGCCATCGAGTGTGTCGGTTGAGTGAATGAGTTCGACATTGAGTGTATTTAACTATTAATGAGCTAATCGTAAAGGGAAAAAACCGGATGATGTCTCTAACTGTTTAGTAGGTTTGATCATGCTAGTGGTCAAAGATTTCCACTTCAGGAATAAATCAAAATGAATTACTGATTCTTCACGATGGTTATCCGACCTTCATCAGTTGAAAAAATTGGCGTACTGTATCCGGTATGGTAACTAAAACTGCCTGTGTTGACGTAGACGTTGTTATTTTCAAAATACTTAATCTGACGATAATGACTGTGTCCAAAAGTCACTAGTGTGTTTTTTTGGCTAAACAGTTGCTGCGCCTTTTTGTGAAACAGATCGTCCAGCGAGGCATAATTCACGTCAGAATTTAAGCTAGCGTACGACATGAACAGTCTGATGATTCGATCCTTTGCTGTCCGAGACGGAGTTCTGTGAGAGTTGGCAAGACGCCACTCATTCAAGGATTGTGCGATCATCGCATCCAGGCAAAATTGTTCTCCAGAGAGCTTCATGCCAATTCTGTCTACCCACCAACTCAGGCAATACATTAAATGAAAATGCCAGGCATATTGCGAATAATGTTCTAGCGGCGCCCTGAGCAAATGACCGTGCTGAGCAACTAGCGTGTAGTCATTTTCAAGTGGGACAATCAAGGACTGCGGTAACCCCAGTAGTTGCTCTAGCGGATAATCATGATTACCCACTATCCATCGATAGTTTTTTAGAGACATTATTTTTTCAATCACAGGCAGACGATCATCTAGCACTCTTTGTGCTTGTTCACTGTGTGAAAACTTAATACGTGCACTTTTTAGTACTTCGAGTATGTCACCATTAAACAGAATGAGATCATATTCTGTTTCCCATCTGCTCAATAAATCCAATACCTGACTATTGTTAAGTTTTAGTGCATCGCTTGGGTCACCATAGATGCCCATATGCCAATCAGACGTACACAATACATTCATCTTTTTTGACCGATATAATGGAAATATTTCCAGATACCGGCATAGGCATGACTGACTTTGAGTTGCCTTTTAGCAAAAAATTTAACTAACAACTCCTCAGGAAAATTGATTCTGATTGGTATGCTGTGTGAAATCCAGCGTTCAAATACACCACTACGAGAGCTATGAAAATCTACACACGCAAAATGACCTTGATCAGTTAAATGCGTTGCAATAGTGCTTAAAAACAATGACAAGTTTGGTACCGTTGATGCCGTATAGGAGCATAAAATCAAATCAAACGTTGGTAAAGACGTATGCTGATCAAACATGTCATTTATCAAAGTAATATTTGCGCTTTGAGATATTTTTGTTCGAGCCACATTTAACATTTCTGGCGAAACATCTACACCAGTAATTTTAGAGCTCGGAAATAACTTGCTTAATTTAATCAGATTCACACCCGTGCCACACCCAATTTCAAGAATTGAAGACGGGTTTAACGTTCTGCCTATTTGATTAATCAAACGACTGCGACCAAACAAAAAAAATCGTCGATTGAAATCATAGATCGACGCATCTTTTTTATAGTGCCTGATTAAATCCTCTTTGGTGTCAGGTGAATTCATTAGTTTGAAGTTACTTTACACATAATAAATGGGTTTTATTGTAGATGCCCAGTCGATCTGTCGAAATATGCGCATCAATATCTTTCGAAACATCGACATGTTTTTTTGCAAAATCTGGCAACCATTCAAATCCAGAAAAATATGAGCGAATAATCAATTTCGCACCACGTTGAGCGCGGGACAAAATAGCGCGCCATTGATCTTCAAGCAATGTTGGATTGTGCACCAACCAATCTAAGTGATCGAGCAGAGCGAAGTGGCTAAAGCATTGCTGCGAACTATTTAAATAGTCTGCCACGTACGCATGTGCAACGCTTATCTTATGGTGTGTATTTTTAAGCAATTGAAAATTATCTTCTTTTAAGTATTCAGGTGCGCAGTCATTGCGATAATGTCCAAAAATATAAAGATGATAGAAATAATTTTCTTTAGCGGGCAGCTCTGTTAGTGTATATTTAATACGAGCATTTAAAAATTTGATAACCTCAGACGATTTGTGGCTAATCATTCCGAGTTGCCGACTAGGAATCCCAAGCTGAGTTGAGACGTTAATCAATAGGGTACTTACTATGCCATTGAATACCGGCTCTAAATATTTTTCGTATACAGCAATTTGCTCATTTTTATCTGACAATTCAAATAACCTGCTAATCTGAGCTAAGTGATCCTCTTTTAATAATCTAAAACATCGAGTAATAAACCCACACCCAGTGTGATAATGAAATCCTAGACTAGACCCACTCATTTGAAAGCTTTTTATATTTTTATCCCAAAATGTTGCACATTTTGCTGGCAGTCCGGGTCGAAAATTCTGTGTATAAGATGAATCAAGCGTTTCATGTTTACCGACACCGAACATCTTCCAGAGATCTTGATGACTGCCATGCTCGATCACTTGCTTCTTCAAATTGACCAGCGCAATTTGACAAGGGTTAGCATCCACACAGTGAACGCTAGCAACATTAGGGTCTAGCGCATAATGCAATGCATTACACCCACCGCTTGCCAATACAAAAATATTACTTTTGGGGGTCAGGTCAAACAAACGCATGTCGATTCGTGGATCTTCCATACATACGTTGTAAACTATTTTTTTGTTAAACAAATAGTTATAAAATTTCTTTTGCAGAAAAGATTTCATATCATGAAATAAAAGAGATTATCGCAAAACAAGCGGCTGCAGATTATTAAAAATAATGAAGCTGTACATATTGTTAATAATCTGCTTCAAGTACGAAGTGAGGTATCAGAGTCACTCCTCTGATCAGTCCTTACTTATTTCCACCCCAAATATCCTCGTAGACTCGATGTTCTTCCCTTAATTTAGCAAATAACCCCTCTCCAAATGCAATTGGAATTGCTTTTCCGATAGTCTCACCATCGCCGCATACATAGACATTCGCGCCATCATTAATTAATTCAGTCAATTCTGCCTTATGACTTTCTATGACATCCTGAACATAGGTCTTAGTCAGGACGCCATCAACAATATTTCGAGAAAACGCCCAGTAAACCTTGATTAATCCTTTGCGTTCTGCCTCTAGCCATTCTTGAGCATATAGCTGGTCGTGTTCAGGCTTACGACAGCCGGCAATCAAAATGCACTTGCCAAGTTGTTGGCCTTGAGCCTGAAGAATGGATCTAGATTGAATAAAAGAACGATATGGCGCAATGCCTGTTCCGGCACCAATCCAAATCATTGGAGTCGCCGAATCTTCAGGAAGTCTAAAGTGAGAAGCTAGGATCCCAACGCGAATGAAATCCCCTGGATTAAGCGACTCAAGATAATTCGAGCAGATCCCCCTAAAAACACCCCGTCCCGAGGCGTGTGGCCTCTTCAAAACCCCTACCGTGATACTGAGCTCTTCAGGATTGACCAAAGGCGATGAGGATATTGAGTAGTAACGCCGCTTTAAAGGGCGCAGAATGTTTAGGGCGATAGAAAACGGAAATTCGGGGTAACCTTTAGACTGAAGAAAGTCGATCAAACTGACTTTCTTATCTCTAATTTGCTCATTAAAAACAGCCTCAGGTAAACCCAAAACCTCTTTTGCGTACTGCTTGAGCTCGCCATCAGCATGCGACTCCATAAACACGAAGTCGCTCCGTTTTAACGTATAGTCCAAGTCAATATAGCGCCTAAACAAATACAGATATGTGATTGGAGAGTTTATCGGCAGCCAACTGGATTGCGGGTCATGCGAATCTATCGATATTAATTCCTCTGAATTCAGACCAAATGCGCGCATGGCTTTAGAGATATTTGGTCCTGAGTTATACGCGATAACATAGACACAATCTCCAGCCTGATATTTAAACTCTTTCGGAATAGAAAAACTAATGAGTCGAGTGGAACGATCTTCAGGCTCAGAATACGTACGCTGAATCAACTCTTTATTTTCAAGCACCTCAAAATATTTCATATCTGAATTCAAAGAGACGATTGCTGCTTGAGGTACTGATGAAATGACATAAGTCGCATGACTTTGGGCTGAGGCGGATACAGCCACCCCACTGGACTCCCATAATTGGGTGATCCAGCGATCTAGAAAAGCCTGATGATCATCATTAGAAACATCTAACTTGAGCATAGGCAAAAGTAAACTGCCACCAAGATCAGTTACCTTTTTCTCAACGAGTCGGGGTATGGCCATATAAGAACTTTGCCACGTCACATCGCCAATGCCGATGAGAGCACACTCAATACCAGTAAAGTCCAGATCCCCTTTACTCAGAAGATCTACAAATCTTTGCGCATTAATGGGGGGGATACTGTTGTAAGTTGATGTAATGATTAGCAGCTTATTTTTCTTCTGCAAGCGGTTAGGTAATTCATTTAATTCAAAAATGTTAGGAGCAAATCCATACTGCCTAGCTTGTTGTGCCAATTTTCTGGCAACTGTTTTTCCAAAACCACCGTTAGATCCAAAAGCAATATCAATTTCACTCAAATTTAATGCTGGCAGTTTAGATTGCCCGAGCGCAGATGAGAATGGGCATTTTTGATTCTCTAGCTGTCCTTTTGTAGCCGCTCCCGACTCATGACCAACGTTGATACCAACAGCAGCCTGACTCCCAGTGTTTGAGCTTTTTGAGCGAGCTTTAAAGGAAATTTTGAGATCCTTTGGGTGAGCGCCCGAAGTCGTTGAATCATTCACGAGGTTATATTTTGGATCCAATCTCAAGTCAAAATTACGCAAGAGACTAACAATAATCGTCATCACCTCAACAAAGGCAAAACCTCGTCCAATGCAAGACCGCTTACCAACGCCAAAAGGATGATAGGAGCCCGGAGCGATTTGAGCTTCTGCTTCTGGCAAGAAGCGATCGGGGTCAAATGTAGATGGATTTTTCCAGTACTTCGGATTATTGTGTATGGCATATAGAGGTAAGTAAAAGAGAGTGCCCTTTTTAACGGCTATACCATCTAACACCTCAGTATCCTCAAGGGCGTATCTCATGAGAACCCCAAAAGAAGGGCTAATACGCTCAACCTCTTTGAATATACGAGGCAATAAATCTAGTTGATGGATCTTTTCTAGAGTAATTTGCTCATTTGGATCAGGAAATAAACTATCTACTTCAGCATAGGCCTTATGGAGTAAATCCCTATCCACGCATAAGTAATACAAAATCCACTCAGTCGCCAAGCGCGACGTTTCGTGAATCCCCAAAATCAGTGCAATAACTTGATTTGCGATTGTTGCGTCAGATAATTTTTTCTCTGAAATTGGATCGCTTGTTTCGAGCATAAAGCTAAGAAAATCAAGGTAATCTTCTTTTCGATCGTCTGCTAATCTATTGGCGATTTTCTCTTTGACATATGACCTCACTTTAGTCAAATTTGCCTTCATTTTTCTATTGCGAAGGAAGCGTAACTCTTTTACAAAATTAGGTTCATTACCGTGTTGAATTGCCATCAGCAAACCATCTTCAAATGTTTGCATTAAGTCGGTGTGTTCGCTCTTAAACAAGGCGCCAAAATTTTCACTCAAGGTTGCTAAACCGGCAATATCCCAAATAGCCTTACTCACTTCGTCGCCAACCAAAACATATTCGCCAGAGGGGTGACCGTAGCGGAATTTGGTACACAGATTATTCGCGACAGCATTAATACCAGAACAATACTTCTTTAGATGCTGCCCAGCGAGCCCGCTAGACACGATTCTATTACTTTGTAACCAAATATCCTGGTGCGACCATGCCGAAAATAGAGAGTCTCCTAACAAGAGTTCAAAGGAATTGAAGATATATTTATCAAACCTACTATCGTCTCCTAATTCTTGTACTAAATCAGCATTTGCCGTAAAAACTGCATATTTCCAGGTTGTATTCGGTTGTGGAAGAATAAAGGTTTGATCGGTAGTGTCGTATAGCGAACGAAAACTACTGACGGTCGTAACAAGGTTGGCAGTACCTTTCATTAATGCTAAAAATAGAAACTTTAATTGAGTCAACTTTGTTAATTGTGAAAATGTTTTTGTGCTCATTTAAGACTCTTATCGAAAGTAAATTATCTTTTAGCTAACAATTTTTTTGTAAATTCATAACCGCTATACGTCAAACAAGAAATAACAAAAGTCACAGCAATAATGAAGATATATTTTATGAATGCATGTATTTGCCAATCTGCAATGATGACTTGCAGATACAAAATAATCGGCAGGTGAATCAAATAAATCCAGTATGAGGCTCTAACCAAGTAATCAAATGTGGCGGACGGTTTAAATCTTTCATGCGTAAAAAAACCAAAAAACCCCAAGCTCAAAAAAACGGCAGCTATTGCAACGGCGATATTGCCTAATATTCCAAGCATAATCAATTGCTCATCCTTGTGTACAAACAACCAATACCGTACCCAAAGCAGAACAATTAAGGCAATACTTCCTAGGATAAGATTCATCTTTACAGACCGTCGCACTCGAGCAAAAAGGAAGGCATTGCGATACAGCACCCAGCCGATTAGGAAAAAAAGTAAATAAACGAAAATCTTGTCGATTGGCTGTATCACTGCAAGCGAATAGATAAATTGATCGCCAGGAAAATTTGACCAACATAAGTAGCCGATCAATGCAAGGCAAGCAAAAAAAATGACAGTCCAAGATAATTGATTGTTCTTTGAATCTGCCTCTAAAAAATGCTGAAGCGAGTGATGCGTATTCGGAAAGAGATATTTGATCGATACAAAAAATATCATGACGAAAGCGGTAATAATTATCAAAATCTCTAGAAACCAAAAATGAAAGATCGGATAGTTTTTCCAATGAAATTGATTGCCGGTTTCCCATGGATTAGTATCGAAGCCAGCCCAGATATACTGCATGATCATTAAGGGCGTAAAAAACAGCATGGATGCAATAAAAGGAAATATGAGTTTTTTAGTTCTTGCGATGACATAATTTCTTGCACTCAATTTGCGATATAGCAAGGCACTAAAAAAACCAGCAAGGAGAAAAAATAAAGGCATCCTAAATGAATGCGTACTCACCATGATGGTGTCATACAGCCAGTTCTTACCCTCGTAATAGACAATCCAAAGTGGGTAAGGATTTTCAGCAAACGGAATCGCCGCATGAAAAAATAAGCCTAAAATTAAGGCGCAAGCTCTTAAGATATCTAAACCGTGATATCTTCGATTCACGGGTGCGTGACTGTTGACCGTCATTTTTTTATCCAAGCGGGTCTAAAAAGTTCAAATGATTGTACATACTTTGACAGTCATATCCCAAGGTTTACTTAAACAGTAACAGCCCAAGGCTTACTTTGACAGTAATATCCGAACGCTTGGAACAGATCTCAGCGAATTCGATCGTCCGCTATTTCGAAAGGTACAACCTGCCCTGAGATTTTCAGACTAAATCGAAAATGCTACCGCCTCAAACCACTTGAAGGCGGACAGTTAGGTTGCTTCAAAATCAGTCTCCACAACGGCCAAGTCTGTACATGCATCAATCGGCGGACCGGAGTTTTTATCACCAACGCTAAAATCCCAATCGACAGCAGGCACCAAATTGCCGCGACCTCGTTCATGTTGGTGGTAAGGGCCATGGACAAGCTAGGACCGATTAAGAAATGATAGATCGTCAAGCGCCACGACCCATACAGCAACGGCAGAAAGAACACCGCAATCTTATAGGTCGGGTAGCCTGTGAAGACGTACCCCCAGAATGGATGGGCGGCAATGGCATTGGTTAGGCCGTTGACAGGAACTTCCCAGGCAATATGCCAATCTCCGCTAGCTGAGCACAAACGATCGGAGCAAAAGAAATAGCCGAGAATACATCGCCCTGCCCATTCAAAGGGGTAAAGTTGTAACAACATAAAGATGGCTGAGACAAAGCAAACGCCATAGACCCAAACT
>Ga0114979_10001350_pt1 | contig 16475 bp, 11 predicted proteins | sample S_140625_EF_Meta_FD_87315 | JGI IMG/M metagenome (GOLD analysis project Ga0114979, IMG submission 87315) | Freshwater microbial communities from Lake Simoncouche, Canada to study carbon cycling - S_140625_EF_MetaG | ecosystem: Environmental > Aquatic > Freshwater > Lake | place: Lake... | reverse complement strand
TGCAGAGAAAAGAACCGCGAGGCCAGCAAATACCAGGCCCGCGTATGCGAGATCTTTGAGCTTGACGTCTTTGATGCCGTCCGTGAAACCCTGGACTCCCTTTCCTACGCCCTGGCCAAGCTCGCCCAGCGTCTCTGGCAGGGACTTCGCGTCTTCTCCTGCTGCCCCGCCTGCAATTCCGCCAAACATGCCAGTGATCTTGCCGAAGACGCCCTTGAACGCGCCGGCAATCTTGCCGAACGGGATTGCAGATCCGAGGTACTTCAGCATCACAGCACCAAGACCAACCCCCATGACAGTCATGATCTTGTTTCCGTACTTCTCCCAGACTACCTTGAACAGATCCATGAGCGTCTGGCCAAGCGAAACTGCCGCATCCTTCAGCTTGGGACCGATATCGGCAAACGCGTTTGCCAGCATCTCACCGAGTCCACCACCCGCGGTCTTTGCAGTCTTCTTGTCCTTCTTCAAGAAGTTCACGAAGCTCTTGATGAGATTGGTAAATCCCTCAATCACGAACTCTAGCAGACCGCCCAAGCCCTTGACGATGGTGACTGCCGTCTTCTTGAGACCGTCTTTTATCGTGGCGCCCATTCCACTGCTACTACCAAACAGCGTATCCTTCAGGTTCGTGAGCAGGTCCTTGACGGCTTTGCGGGGGTCCTTCTTCAGCATCTCCGTGAAGCTCTTGAACGCTGCCTTGACGCCCTCCATACGCTTGCTCATAGCGCCTGGGTCAAAGTAGGCCTTGAGGGCATTGCCGATTCCACTGAGAGCTCCATCGGGGCCTATCATGGTCGCGAGCATCTTGCCGACCTCTCGCCCAGCGTTGAACACGATCTTCATTGACTGACCGACAGCTTTGAGAATTTCCCTCATCTCCTCGCTGTTCATGATGCCCTTCATCATGCCATTCAGGAAGTTGTCGAGGAACCCTCCGCTGGTGAGACCCTCCAACGAGGCTGTCATCTTTTCGATCGACTTTGCGAGCCGGAGGTTCGCCTCCTCTTGGGTTATTGCACCATCTGCCGCCTCTTCTGCGGCGGTCTGGAAGTCATCTAGGTTTACTGCCGCATTTGATGGGTCAAGCGCGGCAGCGAGATTGGTGACATCCATTCCAGAGATGTCAGCGAGGCGCGCCTTCTCCTGGCGGCTCATCTGCTCGAAGGACTTGCCTGTCTCATTGAAGGCGTCTTTGATCATCTGGAGCTTCTCGCCAGGATCAGCCGACATGAGATTCATGGCGTCAATCTGCATGCCGAACGTGGCACCCATGTCTGCTGCCGCCTTTGCCGCAGACTCAAAGTCATCAGTCTTTCCAACGATTCCCTGAAGTGCCTTCACGGACACGCCAAGCTTGGCGGCAAATGCAGCCGTCGCCGCCATTTCCTTCCTCGACATGCCACCGAAGGTCTCTATGTCGCCTGCCATCTCATTGAAGTTCTTGCCGACCGCCTTCGCGCTGACGCCCATGGTCTTCTCCATGTAGGCGCCCATGCGGCTCACCTCTTGGAGAGCGCTCTCGACGGTCTCTCCGTTGGCTTTCGCGGACATCGCGAGGTTTGCGATCGACTCGCCAGATAGGCCCATTGCCTTGTTGAGCACTGCCGCCTCGTCAGCAAAGTCCTTGAACTGGTCTGCGAGGAGGATGAACCTGTCTCCAGCGCCCCTTGCCATCTCTGCGACGAACTCAATGCGAGCGGCGATGCCCTCGGCGCCATATCCAAAGATTGCGCCCATGCCGAGGCCAGTCTGGTTGAGCGCTGAACCAGCGTCGTCCATGGTATTGAACGCCTGCTTAATATTGCCAGCTGTGCTCTCAAAGTTTCCAAACTCTCCGCGCACCTTCTCCCACGCCTGGGTTATCTGCTGGCCATTCTGCATCATCTCAAGGGCTTTGTCCATCAGGAAGTCAGATGCCTTGCTGAACACATTGAACAGGCTCTTGCCGACATTGATCGCGAACCCGCTCAGGGACATGATTCCTGAGCCCATGCTCTTGAACACTGATGTCAGGCTTATGCCGTCCTTCTTGACTTCCTTGAAAACACCCTTCGAGGTGCGGCCAAAGTTCTGGGTCTGGCGGCTGGCATCATCGATCGCACCAGTCATGCCATTGGTGTTCTCTTGCGCCTGGGTTGCGGCATTTGCGGCATCCTGGATTGCCGCCGTAGCGTCCTTGAGCCCATCTCCAGGGGTCTGATTGAGTCCGCTCCGGAGGTTCTCGTTCAGCTGTTTCGAGATCCCACTCTGCTTGGAGAGCTCAGTGGTGGCCTTGGCGAGATTTGCCGCGAACTCACGCACGCTCGCGTTGAGCTCCTGCATGATCTCAAGCTGCGATTTGAGTTCCTTTTCTGTGGCCACTGATTTACCTCTGCTTCACTTCTCTGTCAGATGGGTGTAACTTCAAACTGTGCCTGAGAGTTTATCAGAGAGGCCACTGAATCCCAGTCGCCTTGTGGAATCTGTGCGCTGCCTGCTTCTTCTGGTCGATGTTCCTCTTCACAAGGTCGAGGTCATCGGTCTGCAGAGACTCATAGAGCCTCCGTGAGGCGACGAGGACTTCCTTGAAGGCGCTGACCTGCTCCTTCGTCCCCTTCACCTCGACCAGAGGCTTCATTCCCATGATGTACGCGGCCGCACTGCCGAAGAGTTTCTTTTGGGTGCTCATGCTTGCTCCTCCTCATAACTATTCGGCTATGTGAATCTCCTAAGCTTCGAAGGGACTTGTGACCTGGCTCTATTCATCATTGCCCTTGTGTCTGGCGTGTTCTGATCAGCTGCGCGGCTCTGTCCCTGGCTCTCCTTGATCTCCTTATTGATCCGCTCGATGAACCACACTCGCTGCCAGACTGGCAGGTCATAGGACTCAGAGTAGCTGAATCCCATGTAGTACATCAGAAGGAAGACCTGCTCGAGGAAGATGTTCTTGTCTTCAGGACTCAGGCCAAAAGAAGCTGGCCCCTAGCGGGAGGCGCACCTCCGAGTGCTCGTGGCACGAAGTGCAATCCATCCAGCCCTTCATCTCGATGCCAGGCTCATTCTCATCAATGAAGCGGCGGAGAAACAGAGAGTCCTTTGCAGGCATGTTCTTGATGAACATCTGGATCTTGTTCTTGTCGTTGATGCCGTCGATCGACTGGATCGCGTACTGGAGCCGGGTCGTGACCAGGTTGTCAGAGACCTGACCGAGCTTCTTGCGGCGCTCGGTGACGGCGGCGAGGTCCATCTCATCGAGGCCAGTGAGGAACTTGAAGCGGACCTTCTTGTGGGTGACCGGGAGCTCGACCTCGAACAGGTTGGCGCCGGGAGAGACCGGATCGATGTCGAGGCGCTTGATCGGGAGTTCAGAGAGGTCAAAGTCCTGCTTGGAGCGCTCACCACAGGCGGGACAGTCGACCTCAGCCTTGTAGGAGGTGCCATAGCCCGTGATGCGCAGTGCGATCATCACCGCGTTGCGGTCACCAGAGAGCATCTCATCGGGGTCAAATCCGTCCTCGAGGATGGCAGACTTGAGCAGGGCAGAGATGACTGTGCCCTTCTTGATCAGCGCCTTCGAGGTGAGGATGTCTTCCTCGCGAGCCGTCATTGCGCGGATCGATACGAGCTCCTTCTTGTGCATGGCGGACTCGACAGGATAGACGAGACCGTTCGATGGAAGCGGCACCGCCTCAGTCGGGACCTCAAATCCAAAGTCGTCCTTCATGACATTTCTGGTGGGAACACCAGCGGGTGCATTTCCGCCAAAGATTTCGTTTTTCCTAGACCTATCTTCCACTGTTTCTCCTCAAGTTATTGGAAACTGTAACGTAGCCATGTAGACAGTAAAACAAATCGTGGGGCCAGTAAACCAGCCCCACGAAGTTGTCCAGAGTTTAGAATCTAACTGTCAGTACTGCAGTACGCAATTGTCAAATCTGATCGTGAGAGAGATCTCCGACGGATCTTCGGCTGAGTAGTCGAGGTCGTTGAAGTTCGCATTCGTGAGGAAGCAGCCCTTCATGTCCCAGAGTTCAACCACGGTACCGACCGGATCGAGCATCTTGAGCTGGCAGTCCCTCTTGTAGAAGTCAGCGTAGCCGGCGCGGCCTGAGACCGACTCGAAGTGAGTGCGGACCCACTCCATCACCTGCTGCGCACCGGAAGGTGCTATCGGATCGTACAGGGTCACTGTGATCGCGTCGAAGTTCGACTTCCCCGCGACGTAGCGCCTCGAGTTGATGAAGTGGATTTCCTGCTCGGAGATCGTGATGTTCGGGCGGGAAGCGGTCTTGATTAGGAATGCGTCGATGCCCTCAATTGAGAACACCCACCTAAACTTGCGCTTCGGCTCGAACTTGTTCGGCAACATATCTGAAACTGAAAGTGTCTCGGCCATTTTTCTTGGACTCCTCTGGACTTACAAGTAAGTATACTGCTTTTAGATCTCTGTACCAGCGTTCGTGACCGCAAAGTCGAGCGAGATGAATTCGACGGCGCGGGTGGGCTGGAGGAAGATCTTTCCGCGGATGGTGTTGTTCTCAACGTCAGCCTGCGTGGTGGTCGTCGTGTCGATGATCACCTTGAATCTATCAAGACCCTGTTGCTGCTGGACTCTCTGGAGGACCGGATTGACCGCTGCCGAGAATCTCGACAGTGTGCTCTCCCTGTTCGGCTCAAAGATGAAGGAGTTTGCGATCGTGCGGATCCTTCTGCGGAGGTCGATCAGGAGGCGCCTGACGTTGACTCGGTCAAGAGCCGATTCTGTCGCCTGGAGCGTCTTCTGTCCGAACACCACGACACCGGTCGAGCTCGGGAACGCCGTGATCGGGTTGATGTCTGCATCGTACAGTGAGTCGAGGTTGTTGCGGTTGAGCTTCACCTGGGTCTCAACGACTGAGGCGAGTGCGCCGCGGGTGAATCCAGCCGGAGCAAACCACGGGTAAGCGACCCTGTCGTTGAGGGCGAAGGCACCGAGGACCGCAACTGATGGCGGGCACCGGACATTTGTCCTCGTCTTCGGATCCGTGATCATGACGTCCGGGAAGTAGGCTGCGCCGAATGAGCTGTTGAGATTTCTCGACTTGAAGCTCGTGACGGTGTTGTTGACGTTGACCTGGGTCGTGCCATCAGAGATCTGAGTAGCGTAGGTGTCGTACTCCTTGATGTCCATCAGGTACATCGCGTCGAACCTGTCCTCGACCTTTGCCAGAGCCGTATCGGTGATGCGGTTGGTGCGGATGCCGGGGATCGCCAAGATCTGGATATCGACGTCAGACTTCTCAGCCATCACATCGATAGCCTTCAGGTAGGATGCAACGGTCTGTCCCGAGATGTCTCCCTGGTTCGTTGAGTCGTCCATCTCGCGCTGGGCGGCGATGTCGCTAAACTTAGCCTTTTCCTTGTCGAACGAGTTGACTCCGTCGAATCCGCCCTGCATGAACATCGTGAACTTGAAGAAGTTCTGGCTCGCTGAGGCACCAAAGTCCTTCGTGACAGAAAGGAATCTACCAGCCTGGGTGGTTCCATTCTTCTTGGTGACTGAGGATGCCAGGGTTCCATCGCGGCGGTAAGTTGCCGCTGCCCACTCTGCGGAATCGACCACATCGGCATCGGAGCCTGTGGCAACCTGGACCCTCTCGAGCGTGAACAGGTTGTTGTTGAACCTGTCTGCATCTAGAACTGTTCCAATCACATCGAGCGCGCCCTCATTGTCTCCTGTCCAGGAGACCAGCTGGCCAGTAGCGTAGTGCGGGAAGTACTTCGCAAAGCTGGCGTAGCTCGAGTCTACTGTGGCGTTCTTGTTCGGCTCCGTGAGGCTGTCGACCGTCTCGAACTGGACGCCCCAGTAGAGCGTGGAGTCGACGGTAGTCTTGGGTGTGGTGCCGCGGGTGAGGTTCTGGCGGAGCGGAATTGGCGGCTGGACAAGCCTCTGTGGGAATGTGGCAGAGTATGCGCCATTTCCGATGATGCTGGAGCCAGATGTCACCAAGTGCCATGGACCACGGAATCCAACTGGGAGCGCTGTGGGGTCAACGCCAGCGTCAGAGACCTCAGAAGAGACTTCAACCCTGATGTACTTCGACAGGTTGGCAAAGTTGCCGTCGATTACGAGCTTCTGGGAGCCCACCGACTTGTCGAAGTCGAAGTAGGTGTGGATATCACCAATCCTACGAGCGATGTAGTTGTTCGATCCTGGGTTGAGATCCAGCCCGCGGAAGGCTTCCAGGACGACTGGCTTTGAGTCCGTGTCGTTGAAGTCTCTCACGATCACGTCAAATGATCCGTAGTCGCCATCGACCTTTGAGCTCTTGATGTTCTCGATCGAGATCTTGAAATCGAAGGTCGCTGAGGCGCCATCATCCAGCGCGTGGAAGCGGAACAGGTTCTTGTTTCTGCTGCCGAACTTCTGCGAGATCACCTGCGGTGAGAACGCGGTCCTGAACCTGTCGGCAAAGCCTTCAAAGTTCGGGATCGTAGCGCTTCCAACGTTCCTGGCGAGAGAGCTCGTGAGGATGAAGGCAGCGAGCTCAACATTACCTGTCTTCACTGGGACGCTGTAACCAGATGCCGTGACTGCCGCAAGCTGAGGATATACGTCGTAGTGAGCGTACAGGTAGTGGCCGGCCTGCTGGATGAGCGTCGGATCAGTATTGAACACGTTCGCAAAGTAGTTAGGCGAGACAGGAGAGAGCGATGCGGTGATTATGTTCGGGTACTGTGACGTCGCAATGTGACCGTTAAGAACGACTGAGAAGCTCAGGTCAGAAGAGTCGAGATTGACGTTTCCGATGTGTGAGCCCTGGTCAGAAGTTCCTGCAACAGTGGCAGGAATGTGACCATTTGCGCCGCTCGTGAGGGTGATGAGAACGCCTGACGGTGCCATCACCACGCCGCGGAGGATCGGCTGCGCAACATTCTGGCCTGCAGTCTGGATTCCTGCTGAGCTGAACGCCGTGCTTCCTGCGCTTTCTGACATGAATGCGCCGAGGAAGTAAGTCCTTCCAGGAACACCCAGATTAGTGGCGTATGGATTCCTGCCGAGGAAACCATTTGTGCCGACCTGCTTGGAGCCTACGACGAATCCAGCATTCTTCACCGCGCCGGCGTAGATTGTGCTGCCATCTGCGGAGGTGGACGTCGAGGTGACCCTCTTGAGACCGTCTCCAACGCCGAGGACTCGGACGTAGGTACCTGCCCTAGCGTTCTTGAACCACTCGTTCATGGCAAGCGGGCCAAACTTCTCCCCATCGGTCTCACCGAAGGTTGCCGTGAAGTCCTGGTACGTGGCCAGAGTCACGGGGACAAAGGCCGGACCAAAATTTGCAGTACCAATCACTCCCGCCGGAGTCCCCTGGGGAGCAATAGCGGTCGGACCGGTGAGGTCGATCTCTCTAGTGCTAACGCCTGGGCTCTTAAACTTTAGCTCCATTTGCCTAACTCCTAATCTCTGATGTAACTATGTCTCAAGCGAAGATTACACCACTGTTAGTGATGATGAAGTCGATCGAGATGAATTCTACTGCGCGGGTCGGAACGAGGACGATCCTACCGTTGAGCTTGTTCTGCTCGACGTCTGACTGGGTGTTGTTGGTGTCGTCCATGATGACCTTGAACTTCTCGATACCAGCCTGGGACTGGACGAGTGCGAGGATCGGGGTGACCTGTCCAATGAACCGCGCGCGGGTGGCGGCGTTGTTCGGCTCGAACAGGAGGTTGTTTGCAACCTGGACCACGAGGCGCTTGACCTCGAGAAGCATCCTGCGGACGTTGACGCGATCGAGCGCGCTCTTTGTCATCTGGAGAGTCTTCTGTCCGAAGATCACATATCCACCGTTCGGGAAGTTTGCGATCGGGTTGATCCTTGCATCGTAGAGATTGTCCCTATCTGCAGAGGTGAGCCTGACCTCGCTGTTCCTGACAAAGTCCATCGCACCGCGGTTGAAGCCTGCTGGGGCGAACCACGGGTAGGAAACCTTGTCGCTGTAGCCGAGGGCACCGAGCGCCGCGACAGATGACGGAACCTTGACTGGACGATTGTTGACTTCGTCGTTGATGAACACGTCTGGGAAGTAGGTCGCCGTGTAGTTGTTGTCAACCTGGCGTCCCTCAAACTGCTCGACCGTGGACCTGACGTCCCTCTTCGCCGTTGAGTCGGTGTAGAGCCTGTTGCCATCCTCATCGTAGTGCTGGATGTCCATCAGGTACATCGCCATCGAGTAGTCACGGTTGCTTACCGCGGCGTAGTCGGTGATGTATGTGTCCCTGATTCCAGGAATCGCGAGGAGGTTGGTGCTCACCGTCATCGGATCGGTCATGATGTCGATCGCCGCGCGGTACGAGTTGATGATATTGTTGAGCCTTCCAGCTCCAGACATCGCGCCGTTGTTGGTTCCAGTGAGTCCGAGACCACCCGTGTATGTCGATGCGGCCTTTCCACCAGCGTCAGTTGAGGAAGCCTTGTCAGTGAGAAGGAGGTTGTCCTTATCGAGGATATTGACTCCATCGAATCCACCATACATCGGCGCCGTGAACTTTGCGTAGTCAGTGAAGCGGTTGAACTTCACTGAGCTTGAGTGGACCAGCGTGGCCATCGTGATTCTGCCACTGAGAGTTCCGTCATTGACTGTGTAGTTCACTGCGTCCGGTGCGCCGTTCCTGATGTATGCCGCATCCTTCATGTGCTCAGCGGCAGAGCCGGTGAGTGTGGAGAGGTTGGTCTCTGTGTTGACGAAAGCGACCTTGGCGAGCGTGAACTTGTTATTGTTGAACGCATCGGCGCCAGAGCCCGTCACGAGGTTGTCGAGCTTGAAGATTCCCTGGAACTTGCTGTAAGCCGTCAGGAGCGGGTTGAGCATGTCTGAGGAGTTCGGGTTGTAGATCGCGTTCTCAGTAGAGGACGTGAGCGGGAGAGACTCGAACTTTGTTCCCCAGTAGAGCCTGGCATCGACCCTCTCGTTCTTGCCCGGCTGTCCAGCAAAGTACGGAGAGATGTTGGTCTCTCCACGCGTGACCTTGAATCGGAGCGGGAGAGGAGGAACGATGGAGCCCGTGAGGTTTGTCGCCGCGAGAGCCGAGGTCCTGACCACTGCTGGAAAGCCGAAGGTCGTGCCATCGAAGGCGAGGGCAGAGTGGCCGAGGTCCGTCATGCTGTTTGTGGTCTTGAGGACTGGAATTCCACGGAATCCGAACGGAAGGGCATCGGCAGGAACCTCTCCCCTATCGATCGAAGAGTTGATCACCACTCTCACGAATGCCGAGCGGTTCGGGTACTTGCCAGATATAACGATTCGGCGCTCGTCTTCGTCAGTAGAGTCGAAGTTGAACCTTGCAGCGTAGTCTCCGATTATCCTGCCGATGTACTTCTCGCTGTTTGGATCGAGAGTGAGGGCAGGGAAGGCCTCGAGGATTGCAGGGTTGGTATCGGTGTCGTCGAAGCGGCGGACCTGGACTTCGAAGGTTCCGTAATCGTAATTCGGATCAGTAGAGGCGCGGATGTTCGCTATCGAGATCTTCACCTTGTCGTTGGCGTAAACGCCATCGCTCAGCGCCTCGAAGTGGAAGAGGTCAAACTCCACCTTTCCGTAGGGCTGGGAGATGAACTCGGTCGTCTGTGGCGTCGTGAATCTCGTGTCAAAGCGTCCGAATGAGTTGGTCCAGGAGTCTGAGAGTCCAACGGGATTTGTCGAGCTAGAACCAGAGATCAGTGCGATGGAGTTTGCTCCGAGATCGACGCCAGCAAGCTCGTTCTCGACTGCAAAGTCGAGATAGAGAAGGTGGTTGAGCTCCTGGAACTTCCTCGGATCGGTGTTGAGTATCTTTCCAACGTAGTTGTTGCTGTGCGGGTTCAGAGAAGCGCTGTAGACCCTTACGCCTGCCACACCGTCGTCGTTCGAGAACACAGAGCCCTCGCTTGAGGACACAATAAACTTGAAGTTTGTGAGGTCGCTGACGGTCGCCAGGTTGTCGCTGGCGTTGACGTTCGAGGCATTGACGGTCTGGTTGTGGTCCAGAACCACGCCGCGGGAGGCTGTGGTGAAGAACAGGACAGCCCTCACCAGATTCGGAGAGGTCGCAGTGTTGACGCTGGCGTTGTCTGAGAAGGCAGGGAAAGCGACCGCCTCAGAGGCAGAGACGTAGTGCTTTGCGCATAGGAAGGTGACAGTGCCTCGTGCAGAGGCGCCAGACACATCAGCCGCCACGCTGGCCACCTTGAATCCGGCATTCTTGACGATTCCGTAGGTGGAGGTGTTCGTCATGTCTGTCGTCGACTCGTTGGCGCCAGCTCCGAGAACTCGGAGATACGTGACTGCGTCCTTGTTCTTCAGGTATTCACGGGCAGCGTATGGTCCATGGCGATCCGGATCAAGGGTGCCGAACTTGGTCTCAAAGTCTGCGAAAGATCCGACAGTGACAGGCACGAATGCGGGACCCTTCTCTGCCGTTCCAATGATTCCGGCCGGGGTCCCAGTTGGGGCCTGCTGACGAGCAGAGAGGTCGATCTCTCTCTCGAAAAAGCCGGGAGAACGAAATGTTTGTTCAGCCATCCTAATCTCCTTTTACGATTTGCGGTCTTTCATAAGTATCAGGCCGAGCGTCAAGATTCCTCTCCCTGCTCCAAGACTAGGGATCCGAGATCTGTAAAAATCTGCTCCCTGTAAACCGTCTCTCCGACTCGCTTGTTTCTTCCAATTGGCTTGAGATTCTGGCGAACCAAGAGTCCCGTGGTTGGATCTACATATTCTCTTGCTATTGTGAGTGCATCTTTGCCCGCGCTAGTTCCACCAATGCTGGTCACATCATAGTATGGATCACCGCTCACGGTTCCGCGCTCTTGTATGAGTGTGGTCTGCGCTGGCTCGTCATCTGGCCTGACGTCTTCAAGGACAAACGACTGTACGTCTGTGCTTTTGACTCCACCTGACTTGATCTTTGAGATCTCGCCACTGGATTGAACGAAGTCAAAGCTCACAGTTGGCGCAGAGTAGTACTTCTTGACGGACTGTTTCGAGCCAGGATACTTGGGATTTATGATGTAACCCACGACGTCCATCGTGAAAGATGCACGGACAATCCTCTCATCTTCTGAGAAGTTGTCAAAGTTGTTCCCAGAGCTGACGCCAGAGTTGAGATACGCCACGAAGTAGTATCCCTTCGGAGACTCGATCCTGAAGGTCTGCACCTGGTTGGTGTGACCAGAGCTCAGGAACACCGTGAGTAGGTCGTTCATCTGCTGCGTGTACTGGGTCCAGATGCTTATCTCGTAGGTCACGAGGAAGTACCTTGGCGCTGGAATCGTTATAATCTCATAGATTCCGCGCTCAGTGTTGTTGGTGATGCTGGGCGCTGTGGCGTTGGTGGGAATCCTGCGGCGAGTGGCCACTGTCCCTGGCAGAGCGCCGGCACCATCTGGTAAGCCGCTGATCTGCGAGATGTAGTTTGCGCTGGTGGCTCTCTCTGGCTCGTTCTGGATTCTTTCCTTGTTTATCAATCTCTGGTACTCAGGATCCTTCTCAGAGATTCGCCGTTTGATCACGATCTCATTTTGCTGATTTGTACCCATCCCGCGGGAGATGTCCTTCTCGATGCCACTGCGTGTTATAGAAATCACAGGAAGCACAAGGGTGCCAGACTTGTCTCTCAGGGGGAGTTTGCGCCGCAGCAAGGCAAATCTTTCTCCAGTGGCAAACACCACCGGGACTCTCTTTGTCTCTCCCTGCTTCTCGTACTGGAGCTCTAGGTCTCGGTCAAAGAGATTAAACATTGCTCTGTCAACATCTTCGACAGAGCATGAGGGTATGACAATCTCGCCATTGAGAGAGTTCTCTGGCGTGATCCTTTCTGCGCCCGTCTGGTGCTTAGTCGACATCAGTTAACCTCATCATCATAGAAGGACGATGAGAAACCACCGTCATCACCTCTCGGAGAGACTTCGCGTGGACCATCTTCTGGTAGGTCGAGCTTGCCCTGATCGATGAGCTTCCTCTTGTCAGCCGTCTTACCAAGCGAGTTCTCCTCGAAACCTCTCTGCTGTACGAATGTGTCCTGGACGGCATCCGGATCTGTGAAGATCTGTTCCGTTGGTCCTTTCGGCTTCCGATCGATAATTCCCTTACGGGCTTGCTTGAGCTCCAGCTTGAATCCGATAGGGTACTCAACCTGTCCAAACGCAATCTGGTCGATGTTGATCTTCAGTATCTCGTAGAAGAACTGTCCGAAGCTCAGGAAGTCTCCCTCTTGCGGTTCGACCTCCTTATCGAGGAGGTCAGAGTACTGCATATATGCGGTCGCAGACCTGAACTGGTCAACACCGAAGTTTGTCGTTGAGGTCTCTGGGTCTTGCCACTCCACTCTGGCATCGAGCTCGATGGGCTCGTTGAAGACCTTCTCGATCGCCTCTTCATACACGTCATGCACCTCAGAGACATCTTCCCGGACGTGGTAGTAGTAGACCTTCTGGCCAACCACGTCCTTGATGATTTCCTTGGTGATGTCCGAGATGAAATCAATCTCTCTCGGGGTGATGAAGAGTCTTGCCATGGGTTATCCTATCACGATGCATTTGCCCATCGGGACTGGCACAGATTTGAGAACCTTCATCAGGTTGTCAACCTTGCTAGCCTCGGTCTCAAGCATCTTGTCATACGTCATGGTGTCGAGAAGCTCCTTGAGCTGGGTGTACATCTTCTCCTTGTCTTCCCTGGCCTGACTGATCAGGTCAGTGCCGTTGAGCTGGAGATCTCCTCCAGGGATCGGCACAGTTCCGAACTTGCTTCTGACAAGTCCGAGGATCTCTCTCGACAGAGCCAGTGTGTACTCTCTGATCCACTGTCTTCCGATGGAGTTGATGAATTTGTACTGTATGTTGCCAAACGAGACGGTGGCGAGGCTGTTAGTGCCATAGATTGTCGGGTCATTGAAGGCAGCCTCGTCTGGCTTGCTCTGGAATCCCACCCTGAACCAGAGCTTTGGTGGGATATCTTGCGTAGGTGTCGGGAAGATCCTGATCTGAGTTCCGCTGGTCCGATAAGAGTAGTTTGAGCGCCTGACCCTGTTGGAGAGACCGAGCTGGCCACCGCGCAGGACGTCCTCGAACGTCGGGAGGACGTAGAACACGGTCTCAGGGGTGAACGACTCAAAGCTGAACTCATTGTTCAGGTAGTTGATCGCTGATGTGGTGTCGAAGAATCGATACGCAGCCTGTGGAGAGAAGTGAAAGATCTCATAGATCTTCATCTTGCCACCCGGGTTCATGCTGGAGCTGAATATCTTGTTTCCGTCTCCATCGACAAGATTCTCGTAGATGTCGTAATCCTGGATGTTCTTCGAAAGCTGTATTGATCCAGAGATTGTGTTGTGGACCCCGCCGCCGATTGCCGCCTCCTGGGCGTAAGGCTGAGAGAGGCGCAAGAAGAAGTCCAGGGACTGGTGGAGGTACTTGTGCTGGTGATTGCTTCCTGTCGGAGTTCCCATGAGCGTCGCCATCTGGGACTTGGCCTGGTACTCATTGATGATCTTACCATATTCCAGCGTGGCCTCTTCAAAGCAGGCCCAGATCTGCTTCTTGGTGAGCTCGACGCTGAGTATGTCATCTCCAAGCTTACGCTTAACAAACTTCACCAGGCCATCAGCCTCGCTCTGGAAATCTGCATCAGAGTCAAAGAAGCCGAACGGCGTAGGTGAGAGAGTCTGGTAGAACATTGATGACATGAAAGCCCCGTTAGCCTATAGTCTTATGTATGCACACGAGACGCTGGCTAACGGGGCTTGGGTTTGTTGATCGTTAGTTTATCGACCGCGACCGATGAAATTGCTTACGCGGGCTTCAAGCGCTGCTAGCGCACTTGCAAGTCCAGAGCTATCAGCTGGTGCGGCCACCTTGAGAGCATCGAGTGTCTTCGCCAGATCATCGAGCTTTGCCTCTACAAGGGCCAAACGCTTCTCGACAGCTCCGAGGTCAACGGTGGCATCAGTTGCAGCCGTGGTGGCAACGGCGGTCTCAACAGGGCTCTCAGTGGCTGGGGTAGTAACAGTGTTCTTTGCCATTTTTCCTCCTGGCAGATATTATCGAGGCTCCAGGAAACTTAAAGGATTCCTGGAGCCTGCGAAGATTTGATCTATCAGGTGCCGCCGACGGTGAGGGAGCCGCTTGACGCCATGATGAGGTAGCTCTTGCCGTCTGAGACTAGCGCCACAGATGAGCCGAGAATGTTGTTGAGCGTGAGCTTGCTGCCGATCTTGCCGTCCGCTGCGTCTGTGAACACCTTGGTTCCGACAGCCTCAGCCGAGCCAGTCAGAGAGTAGGCGTGGGCAGAACCAGCCCTGATAATGAACATCGAGCCGGGATATGCTGACGCCAGAGGCATCGAGCCAGTTGCTGCTCCGCCAGCGTTGAACAGGTAGACACCTGGTGCTGAGACCGTGGCGTCACCGCCGTTCGAGGCTGTGCTGAGAGCCTGGACTGGAGAGAACGGCATCGTCTCAAACTGAATACCAGAACCGGACTCCTGGACGAGTCCCCTTGCTGCATCATAAGTTACTTTTGGCATGTGATCCTCCTTTGCTCCGAATGCTTCCAATCCCCCGTCGGTGTCAGGTGATCACTGGATTGGGCTTGTCATTACATATACCACAAAAACTGAATCGACCACCCGAAGGTGGCCGACCAGTGCCTGGAGGCTAGAACATCAGATGATGTTCATGTCTGTGCAGGTGACCGTGCCGTAGAAGTCGGAGCGGACCATCTTCTTGCCGTACCTGGTCATGACGCCCTTACGCGGGGTGAAGTCTTCCGGAGCAAAGATCGTCGGGGTGACGATGAGCGGGACGTACGGAGCGTAGACGTATCCAGTCTCCAGGTAGCTTCCGCCCTTGTAACCGACGAGGATCTTGTTACGCGGGAAGTACGGGTCCTTGTAGACCGTGAAGCGGTTCGAGAGGGTACCAACCTTCTCTGCGCCGATGGTGAACGGAGCGCCGACCTGGCCGGAGCCGTCGATGCTGTAGTTCGGGCGGTAGAGGACGGAGGCCTCAAGAACCGTGGCGACCTCAGGGGAGACCACGATGAAGTTCGCCGAGCCGCGCAGGGTCAACCTGTGGATCTCGTTGGCGACGTCGATGATCGTCTCGGTGAGGGTCTCGTACCACTCGCGGACCGTACCGGTGAACGCCGGACCCGGATTGAGCGTGTTGCCACGGGCAATCTCAGCGCCGGTGCGCTTGTTGAGGAACTTGCCTGGGCTGCGCGACCAGAAGAAGTTCGTCTTGGCGCCGGTGACGAGGTCGTTGAGGACCTCGCGGTCAATCTCAAGCGCGATCTGCTCGGAGAGGATCTGGGTGAGCTCAACCTCAGCATCCAGCGAGTGGTATGCATTGAGGTCCTGCGCCAGTTCCGGGGACCAACGAGCACGGAGCTTGCGGGTCTGAGCGGTGACTGCGATCGACTCGATCTTGATGTCGATTTCCGGGATCGTGGGGTTGGCCGCGCCGGTGCTGAACGTCGATTCGAAGGCCGGGATCGTGATCGCGGAACCATCGGTCGAGTTAGCGCTGAACTGGTCACCGACAACGAAGTCGACCTTGAAGTTCGAGCTCATGTCTACCTGGCTGAGCGCACCGGAAACAACCATCTTCACAACCGTGGTGGAAGCGGAGAGGGGTGCAAGGGGGTTCGCTGTGAAGACGCCACCCGAGTAGGTGCCGAGCTCGTTAAGGCGACGGACGTTGTAGACGCCGATGCCCTGCTGGAGGTCGCCGCTGATCGGCGCGAGGCCGATCTGGGCGCCAATCGTCGCAGTTGACGAGACGAGTGCCACGTCCTTGATCATCGTACCGTCGCAGTTGTTGAGACCAGCTGTCGGGTAGATCACGAAGGAGTAGACGCCGTCACCAGTCGAAGCGCCTGCGCCAGCCGAGTTGTTCTCGATCGCGTTGGTGACCTGGGGATCGAATCCGAGGAGACGACCGTCAGTACCAGTGGCGAAGGCCACGGTGCCGGCAGTGATCGTGTTCGTACCACGGTATGCACCGCGAGCGCCGTTGGTGCCAACGTTGTTAACGCCAGTGACCGAGCTGCGGACCCTGGAGTAGCCAGAGCCGGCGAGGTCGTACTGACCACCGACCGCGAGAGATCCGCTCTGGATGCCCTTGCCTGTCGGTGAGGTGTAGATCGATGAGCCAGTGGCGTAGACCGCTGAGCCGGCGTCCAGTCCACCCTGGTTGGTACCATAGGTGTAGTCCATGTAGAACAGGAGGCCTGACGGGAGGCTCATCGGCTGGATCGAGACGAGCTCGTTGGCGATGAGTCCGCCGAACACCCTACGGACGATCGGGAACGCGACGTTCTGGAATCCACGGATATCACCGGAGTCAGAGGCGCTAGCGCCACCAGTTCCGAGTGAGTTCACCTCGCGGAGGACCTGGGCAGCCTGGTTCTCCAGGAGGGTTGCCATATTCTCGCGGCCAGTGCCCTCGAGACCACGGAGGAGGCCTGTGCG
>Ga0114979_10001348_pt1 | contig 16477 bp, 10 predicted proteins | sample S_140625_EF_Meta_FD_87315 | JGI IMG/M metagenome (GOLD analysis project Ga0114979, IMG submission 87315) | Freshwater microbial communities from Lake Simoncouche, Canada to study carbon cycling - S_140625_EF_MetaG | ecosystem: Environmental > Aquatic > Freshwater > Lake | place: Lake... | reverse complement strand
TCATAGTTGATGCGACGTGTGCCATAGGAAGTCATCGTTGCACGCGCTGCGCTGTCAGGAGAACCGGCGCCTGACAAGAGATTTTCATACTCCTTATTGACCACAACCTCAGTTGCCGGATTCATTTCCGCCAATGCCTGCATTTCCTCATCGGCTGTCGCTACAATCTTGAGGTCGTTTACGAACCAAGCATTACCCAGCGCATGACTATTGCTGATAGGAGCGGCTCCCGGACTGTACTTCACGTATTTCGTATTCAACATATTCAGCACTGAGGTAGAGGCCATCACAGAATCAACCACCAAGGGACTTCCTGTTTTGATTGCGGCATTTACTTCCTCGATCTCATCGGCGATATAAAAATCAATCATCTCCTGATAGCGCTTCAACTTCGCGGCATGATAACCACCGATAGACTTATGGAAATAAGCAGCAGTCACGTCTGTGAAAACGCCCGGCGTCGCCAGTAAAACTCGATAATTCGTATTGAGCTGTAAAGCGCCGAACTCGCTTGCCACGTGAATACGTTTCGGGTCTTTCCCTTTAAACGGAACACGCGATGACATAGCGGCTTCGAGCTTTGCCGTCTTTGCCTGAAAATCGGGAATATTCGCGCTTTCCATTCGCAGAATGCGCATGTCACATGTGTCAGGAGCGTAAGGGAAAATACGATCGTCCACACGCTCATAATGCGCGAACTCCATTTTACCGGAACGTGGATCCTTCTTCTTTTCACTGTTGAAATAACGTGAAGATACCGACCACATATCGCCCATGAAGATCAAACCAGTGACCGCAGCAACCACTTGCCATTTCACCTTATTGAGTGAAATCAGCACGAGCACTGCCGCGATGGCTATGACGATTAACAATGTGCGCTGCGCATCTTCCGTAAACACAGCCGAGCGAACATCCACAAGCGCATCCTCGATATCGCCGATCATTCCTACGGTTCGGGCATCCGACTTATACTGATCGCGCATTTGATCAAAGTACTCCACTTCGTTGTTTGAAATCAGTGGACCGGTAATCGAGGGTGATGCTATCAGTGCAAACAACACTACGAGGAATCCGCCCATCACACCAAAAAGGAGCTTGCGGCGACTTTGGTTCAATCCGTTTTTCAGCAGTCCATCGATGAACAGAATTCCCAATGCCGGCGCCATAACCTGAATGAGCACAAGCATCATTTTGGAGTCACGGAATTTGTTGTACATCGGAAATTTCTCGATGAAGAAACGATTCAACGCGTGCATGTCTTTCATGCAAAGCAGTATGGCCATAACGGCAATCACCAGGAATGGCCAACGCAATGAATCACGACCCAAAATGAGGGCCAATACAAAGAGGAACATCATGCCGGCACCGAAATAAAATGCACCGGCGGAACTCCCCTGATCTCCCCAGTATTGGGTGAAGCCCTGCATGTTTTCGCGCACATTCTTGGGAGCAAGCTGCATGGCCTCCTTGTTATCGGTGAGCGCTATGGATGAACTACCGCCCTTTGCATTAGGAATCATCATCGCCCAGGGTTCACCGGGTGCCATGTTGTATTCGAGGATGTAACTATTGTTCAAACCATCCGACACTTGCGCATTATCTTCCTTGCCTTCGGGTTTGATGGTCAAATCAGAGCGACCGCGCGTGGTCAGTTTACTGTATTCGTAGGTCGTATAAATACTTCCGAAATTCGGCATGATGGCCAAAGCACCACCCACGAGCAAGGCCGCGCCTGCCTTCAGCACGTCCATCCATTGCTTATTCAACAGCAAACGAATGCTTTCACCTACGACCACTGCAAACACGAGGAATGCCAAGTAGTAGGTCATCTGCAAGTGATTCGACGCCAGATGCAAGGCGAAAAAGAGCGCGAATACTGCGCCTCCGAGTAACCAACGACCGCGCAGGGCGAGGATCACACCACCCAACACAGGAGCCATGTAACCGATTGCATTGACTTTCGAAGTATGTCCGCCACCGAGATACAGGATATTAATAGTAGATAATCCGAATGAAACTGCACCCACAATACCCAGCCAGGGGTTGACGCGCAGACACAACATCAGAATATAAAAACCGAACATGCACATGTAAAGCGAGCCAATGGAAGGCTCTGAATACATCTTCAGGAATCGATCCACCGGACGCACCCAATTGGAGGGATAACTCATATTGGTCTGATAGCCCGGCATTCCGCCAAACATGTTGTTACTCCACATCGGCTCTTCATCATTCATGAGGCGGTAATCCGACAGTTCCTTGGACATACCCATTACCTTGTCCATATCGGGCTGCTTCAGACCATATTCATCGTTGATGCCGGAAAAAAAGGCCATAGCAACAGCCATAAAGACAACAACTGCGACCACATGGGGAAGCAATGCAAGCAACTTGTTTTTCATACGATAATGCGTTGAGATAATGGTTTGGCGCGTGAATTTAGGACATCCTTGTCCTCTGTCGTCAATCTTCCTTGATTTCCACGAAATCCACGTAATCGCCCTTGTCGGCATGTGAAGAGGAACGCTTGTCGGTTTCAACCGTTACTTGTCCCTCTCTGCGCGGCGGACGCGCGGCTTCCTGTCTGCGGCGCATTTCTTCCTGCATGCGCTCCTGCGCCCCGCGCACCACGCGTGGAATTGCCAAGCGAGCAACCAAGCGAATGATAAACGAAATGATCAAAATCCAAAAAATGATGCGGAAAACACCGCCTAGAGAAGCTTCATACACCATGGCGCAAAATTAATTGAAGCAACGGCAGTTTCGTTTGAATGAGTGCCTAGTATTTTCTATCGCACGAATAGCATTTAGCCACGAATGCACGAATAGCTTCTGGACACAAGTGCATGAATAGCGCTTGGCCACGAATGCACGAATGACATTTTAAGTTCAGTTAAGAAAACCTACCTAAAATCCAATACAGGTTGACCAACGTCCTTTACTGCAGCATCAATCATTCGTGCATTCGTGGCGAATTCCCCAACGCTATTCAATCACCAGCTCAGCTTTCGATTGGCCGGCAGAAGACTCGCACTTCACTGTGTATTTGCCTTTGGGTAAATAATACTGCCCGTTGTCAGCTCGCTTCATACGAATGGCGTCCTTCTGTTCCTTGCCCTTGTTGATGGCGTCTTGCAAAGGCTTCACCAAGGCCTCCGACAGTGTCAAATCGTGTGGGAAATAGTTCAATCCGTTTTTAAGATTCATCACCGGGAAGTGATGAAGAACCAAGGAATCACCGAAGTTCAACGTGAGTGCAGAGCACGTTTGTGGGCCGCTTGCTGAGATTACAATATCGGCATGTGGCAACGTTGGTTCCAGCCACTTGCTCCAATTGCTACCCCAATCTGAACGGTGTTTCACCGGCCGTGGAGTAAGCAAAGCCATCGGCTGATTGGCCTTCGAAACGGACTCGCGGATATGCTCCAAATCGATAATCCAAATGCTGCGGCCATGCGTGCCAACTATCAAATCCTCTTCGCGTTCTTGAATGACGATATCGTGCACGGCAACAGCCGGTAAAGCGCCACTCAAAGCATACCAATTTAGGCCGACGTTTGTTGTGGCGTAAAGGCCATGGTCGGTGCCCACATACAACAACCCTTCGTGCTTGCTATCCTCGCGAAAAACATTGACACACTCCATGGGAAGATTACCACTCACCGAACGCCATGTTTTCCCTAAATCGTCCGACACAAGCACATACGGTGCAAAGTGATCGTTGCGATAGCCGTTCAATGACACATACATTCTGTTTCGTTGATGCGTTGACAACACAACACGCGACACCCACAAGCCATTAGGCAAACCTGCGCTTACATCATTCCAAGTGTAACCGTTGTCGGATGATACGTGGACACGTCCATCGTCGCTTCCCACCGCAAGTAATCCGAACTGCAAGGGCGATTCGGCGATAGCGGTGAGCGTTCCAAAAGGCACATTGCCGCTTTGCTCACCGTTGGTCAAGTCTCCGCTAAGTGTTGTGAAAGTTTCTCCTCCGTCTGTAGAGCGATGCACTTTGTTGGAGCAGATGTAAAGGATATCCTGATTGAACTTCGAAAGTAAAATCGGCGTTTGCCAGTTCCAGCGCAACGGACGATCACCGAGTGTATGGCGAATAACCAAATCCTTGTAATCTTCCTCCTCTAGCTTGAGTCGGGCATAATTGCCGAACTGATAGCCTGTGTAAACGGTGTTGTTGTCGCGCGTGTCGACCATCACTTGCATACCGTCGCCGCCCATGATTTCATGGAAATCATTACTGCCTGTGATGCGCCAATCGTCGTTGGGTTTGGTGCGCGATGATGCATACCACACACCGTTGTCTTGCAATCCGCCATACACGTTGTAAGGTTTCGCATCGTCGACCTGTACGGTATAAAACTGGCCCACTGCAGGTGAGTTGCAATTGACGTAGGTGGAGCCGTCGTCGTAGGAGATCTGCACACCGCCATCACTGCCGTTGATGAGGTGATTGCCGTTGTTCGGATTGATCCACAACGCGTGATGATCCACGTGCACGTTGCCCGGGTTGATGCCCTTCCACGACGCGCCACCATCGCTGCTTTTGATAATAGGCACACCGGCGATGTAGACTTTGTTCGGATCTGCAGTCGAAACGCGAATCATCCCGAAATAATAGCCGTAGGTGAACACTAAGTCGTCGAGGTAGTCGGTATGTGTGCGCTTCCAATCGACCTTCTCCGGATTGCATGCATACACCTCCGCACCGACGATAGGCGTATTGAAGAGATCTTCGTTAGCATCGTAGAGATAATCGTAAAGAGCAACAGGCTTTAACTTTCCATTGCGCACCTTCTCCTTGACTGATGCCGCCGTGTGTTCTTCACCAAAACCATTGTCGCGCAAAAACTGATCAAGCAATGAATCCGTCAACGCGAGAAATGCATCAGCTTTCATTTCGCGGAACACATCCTTCTTCCATCCTTCCTCCGTTTTCTTCAGTGCCGTATCCGGACGGTGCGCTTGATTATCGACGAAGGCATAGAGGCGGTGACCGGCCAGACTGTGATGCAAGGCAAGCCCGATGCGACCGACAGAATCAGCAGGCACGCCGCCTGCGAATGCGGTTTTTCCATCCCCCGCATGCGACATCATTTTCCACGTGTTACCGCCGTCGGTGGACGACCACACGCCGCTGCCGGTACCTTCTCCTTTAAAGTTCCATGCTTTTCGATCTCTGTTCCAGGTTGCAGCATACAGCACATTCGGATTCAATGGATCGATGACGAGATCCACCGCGCCGCATCCAGCCGCAGGCGCGAGTGTTTGTTTCCATGTTGCGCCACCGTCGGTTGTTTTGAATACACCGCGCTGTCCGACTGATGTATAGAGCGGCCCGAGCGATGCCACCCAAATCGTATTCGGATCTGAAGGATGCACAATCACGCGACCGATGTGCTGCGTATCGGGAAGCCCTTTGTGTTCGGCCTTGTGACGCAACGTGCCATCTTGTTGTTGAACGGGAAGGACACGATACACGCCTACTCCACTATACGACGAACGTGATGAATTCACCTCGCCTGTTCCGATCCAAATTGCTTCACCATGCACCCAATCGACAGCGATATCACCGATGGTCATGACGGCTTCGTTGTCGAACACGGGCTCGAACGATACACCGTTGTTGCGTGTCACCCACAGGCCACCGCTGGCATAGGCCACGTAGAAGTGATGCGCATTGACCGGATTCACTTCCAGGTCGACCACACGACCGCTCATCACAGTTGGTCCGATACACCGCGCGGGTAAATCGCGCCAGGGGCTTTGCGCAGCCGCATCGCGCGCAGAAGAGAGCGATTGCAGGCGTTCGATGCCCGGAGTAGGTGTTAGCGTTTGTTTTACGATGGGTTTGCGCTGGGCGTGGGTTGCGCAAGAAATAAGAAGAAATACAATAACGAGGAGTCGCATGAACAGGAAGTTTGGTGCGAACGAAAATAAAGCAATAACAGGTGATAAAAAATTAACCGCAAAGGCGCCAAGAACGCAAAGTTTAAATACTCTTTGCTTTCTCTGCGCCTCTGCGGTTAAAACAAAAAATCTACTGCAAAACAATCGTCCTCGTATCCACCGGCAGGTATATGACAAGTAGTAATTACAAAGTACTAAGTACAGTTAGACCTTTCGCTTGGGAAACATCGCATTTTCTAAAATCAACGCCCCCACCGTACTTAGTACTTTGTCCTTAGTACTTCCTTTTATTCTTGCAACACAATCGTCCTCGTATCCACCGGCACACCCTGCGCATTGTAAATCACCACCTGGTAATTACCCGCGCCGCCCCATGTGCCCAACGGCAACACTTCTTGCTGTTGGCTGATGTTGGCCGAGTGAGTTTCCTGTCCCATGGAGTTAAAAATCTTCAGCGTGTATCCCGCTAGCGAAGTAAAATCACCGTAGTCGATGGTGAGCTGGTCGTTGGATGGATTGGGGTACATCAGAATAGTGTTAGAATAGGTCACCGGATTAAACCCGGTTGGCCCCAAGTTGATGATGAGTGTGTCGGTTACAGTGATGTATTCGAAGCAGAGGTTGGCGTTGTATAAGTCGTTGATTTCTTCACTGCTTAGCGATCTTCCCCAAATTGCGATGTCATCCAAAACACCATGCAGCTGTTCAACACCGCAACCTGCAGATCCAAAGAAATGCGCAGCATCGCTCGTGTAGGTTATAAAACCTGACTTTGGTTCTGAGCCTAATAAAATGCCATCTGAGTATATGTTTTTTATCGAACCATCATAAGTAACTACAATGTTATGCCAACCTCCAATAAAGTCGTTAGGGTTAATTGGAACATCTAGTTCTGTATAGACTTCTCCTTGAATACCAAGCCCGAACGATAAGGTGTTACCAAAATCCTGAAATGCAACTAACCAATCCAAGCTACCGAAGCCGTTATCTTCCCTTACAACATGGTAATTCATGAATTCAGTTGAAAAATCTTGAACAAAAACCCAAGCGCTTAACCCAAATGAATTAGAGGTACTTAGATCAATTAATGGCAAAGCAATACAATCTGTGGAATTCTGAATACCATACGCCGCATTCGCATTCCCAAACCGATCCTCCGTTAACGTTGCGCCGTTCACTGTTCCGTTGTTACCATTTCCACTCTCATCATTTGCGTTGCCGTTAAAAGGCCACCAGCCCGCGAGACCATCGGTGGGAACATAGGCTGGTGGTGTTTGTGCCGTAGTGGTAATACGTAACCCTAAGAGCACAGCAATTGCCAGAAATAAGCTTTTCTGTTTCATTGTAAAAAAAAAATTTTGATCTACCCCCGGCCCGCAGTAGGGATTGTTTTAAAAAACAGCGTGGGCCGGTTACTGTTACTTGTAAGTGAGGGAGTAGAAGCCCTGAAAACGAAGTAAAGTAAAGCCCACGCTTTGCGTGAGCGTCTTACTTAAACTCCCCGTTTTCTTGAAATTTCTACTTTTCACTTACGAGTGTTCAGCAAACGCTGTTTGGTATGTCAGCCTCGAGGGCTGTAATTATTTCTAAATCATTTTTTGATTTTGTCGGGTAAATATAGGAGTATGCGGTTATGTATTTTAGAAGCGCTAGGTGATTTTTGCGCAAGCCATGTGCGTGACGATGTGTTGGGTTGGGGCATTCCTTTTTGCGGGTGATGTGTGTGCCGAGTTTGGGGTGAGGTGCGGAATTACAGACCCATCCCCGGCCCTTCCCAAAGGGAAGGGAGAGTCCTTTTCGTGAAAGGCACCTAGTGAAGTTCAAGTAATCAAAAGGCACATGCCTACCTTCGAAAGAAGGGCTCCCCCTTCCCTTTGGGAAGGGCCGGGGATGGGTCTCTCCGCTCCACGAGAAAAACTCACTCCGCACACTGCTCATTGAACAAAAGGAGTGGCCTACCGAAAAAAAAGAGGAGCCCTAGCCCCTCTTCTTTTCGCAGCATGCTGCTTTTTCCATTCTATGTTTTTCCTTTCGATTAAGTGGACGCACTGCAGTGCGTCCGTGCCCGAGGGGTTGTGTTGAGGGCCGGCTATTCAAATTAAAAGAACTGCCTTCGGCCACTCGCCATTCGCCACTCGCCATTCGCCATTCGCCACTATTTAATATATCTCCAATCCTGATTATTCTTTATCGTCTTCAACGAATGATAAATCAGCTGAATCACGTGATCCACGTCTTTCATGTGCACCATCTCTACCGTGGTGTGCATGTAGCGCAGTGGCAATGAAATGAGCGCACTCGCTACACCGGCGTTGCTGTAGGCAAATGCATCAGTATCGGTACCGGTGCTGCGCGATACGGCTGCGCGCTGGAACGGAATGTTGTTCTTATCAGCCGCTGTAATGATGTGCTTCAACAAGTTGTTTTGCACCGCAGGACCGTAGGAAAGTACAGGACCTTTGCCGCAGGCGAGATCACCGTTCACCACTTTGTTCATCATCGGGGTTTGAGTATCGTGACACACATCGGTCACAATCGCTACATCGGGCTTGATGCGGTGCGCAATCATTTCAGCTCCGCGCAAACCTATTTCTTCTTGCACTGAGTTGGTGAAGTAAACACCAAACGGCAACTTATCCTTCTTCTCCTTCAGCAAACGTGCTACCTCGGCAATCATGAATCCGCCGATGCGGTTGTCGAGCGCACGGCCCAAGTAGTAACGCTCATTCATGATCATGAACTCGTCTTCAAACGTGCACACACAGCCCACGTGAATGCCCATCTTCTCTACTTCAGCCTTGGTGGTGGCTCCTACTTCGAGGAAGAGGTTCTTCATGCTCGGCGCCTCTTCTTTACCCGGCTCACGCACGTGAATCGCAGGCCAGCCAAACACGCCCTTCACAATGCCTTTGTCGGTGTGAATGTTCACACGCATGCTCGGCGCTATCTGATGATCGCTGCCGCCATTGCGACGCAAGTAGATGAATCCGTCGTTGGTGATATAATGCACAAACCACGAAATCTCGTCGGCGTGGGCTTCAACTACTACTTTGTATGGAGCGTCCGGATTGATGACGCCCACTGCTGTGCCGTAGGTATCGACGAAATAGTCATCGATATACGGACGGATATAATCCAACCACAACTGCTGGCCCGACTTCTCGAAGCCTGTGGGTGCGGGGTTGTTGATGTATTGCTCGAGGAATGCGACAGACTTGTCGTTCACAATGCGCTTCGAAGATTCTTTTTTCGGAGCGGCAGTGGTTTGCTTTTTCTTTGCCATGTATTCGGATTTATGTAGTAAATGTATTGGTGCACCCCACCGCGTTTTCCCCCGATATCCGAAATTTACTCACAGCATTTGTCGACAATTGAGCAACGAACACAACGACATAAACCTCATCGAAACTTCCGACGGAAGCCACAGCTTGTTTGTGCCTGCGCTCAACGAGACCTATCACTCGCGCCATGGTGCGATGCAGGAGTCGCAATGGGTGTTTATAAAGCAAGGCCTTGAATATGCTTGTTTAAATAAGGAGCCACGAATGCACGAATTTGGCATTAGTAACACGGGTGTAACACTTCGAGAAGGGGCGGTGCCAGAGCGAAGCCGATTGCGAATTCACGAAGTGGGGTTTGGGACGGGATTGAATGCGCTACTGGCCATGCGATGGGCTGAGGAACATCGGGTGCATGTGCATTTCACAACGCTGGAGACCCATATTCTCCCGATGGAAGTTGTACAGCAATTGAACTACAGTAATGCTGACCTTAGCGAAGGGCTGATGTTCGAGCGAAGTCGAGAACAAATTTCATCGCAACAAAACCCGGTGCCCGAGCGTAGTCGAGGGCAGCGAAGTCGAGAACAAACTCCCTCGCAACAACACACGGTGCCCGAGCGTGGTTCGACTGCGCTCACCAACCATCGAGGGCAGAACATGCGCGAGCGTTTCTTGCAAATGCACTCATGCCCCTGGAACAAAGACGTCGCCATCACCCCACACTTCACCTTGCACAAAGCACAACGCCGCGTGCAAGATGAACAAGCAGAGAATCTATTCGACGTCGTTTTCTATGATGCATTTGGTCCGCCCACACAACCTGAGATGTGGACACTTGCCATTTTCCAACGCTTGTATGCAGCACTGAAGTCCGGAGGAATCTTCGTTACTTATTGCGCCAAAGGACAGGTGCGACGTGACTTACAAGCCGCGGGCTTCACGGTTGAACGACTACCCGGACCACCCGGCAAACGCGAAATGCTGCGCGCTACCAAACCTGCACACCATGAATAACACCTCTGCTCTACCCACGCGTTTTAATGTACGTGCCTATTTCATCCTGTTCAATGAAGCAAAGGATTCTGTGCTCGTGAGCGACGAACTCATCTTCGGTAATGCCTACACGAAATTTCCGGGCGGTGGCGTAGAATTCGGTGAAGGACCTGCTCAAACCGTGGTACGCGAAGCCATGGAAGAAATGAAACAGCCCATCGAAGTCATAGAACATTTCTACACAACCGACTTTTATCTGCCGTCGTTTTTTCATCCTGCCGATCAAATTATTTCCATCTACTACACGGCTCGGATGATTGGTGCTCAACAATTTTCGGATGCACAGATTGCGTTCGATTTCAAACAGCGGATCTACAATGAAGAATCATTTCGATGGGTGAAGCTGAGTGTAATTCGAGAGGATATGTTTCACTTTGCGGCGGATAAGAGAGTGGCTGGAATGCTAGCTAACAGCAAAGTTTGATTTTAACCGCAGAGGCGCAAAGAATGCAAAGTTTTTTTCTCTGCATTCTTTGCGCCTTTGCGGTTAAAAAAAATTATGTGGTAAGGCGTCGCATCACGTGGCGCTCCACCGACTCAAACAACTGATCAGGATTCATCGTGCGCCAGCGCATTTCATTCAGCTTTCCGCCTAGCACAAAGTAACTGTCGATGTTGGCAGAAGAAATATCTTCCTGCACGTGATCGCGAATATTCATCAAGGCGATCCAACCATCGCGGTCGTTCACATCCTCAAACCATTCTTCGTAATAACTATCGTCCGAGAAATGAAAGTTGAGCACGTTTTCTCCAATGAGAATGAATTTGGAAACACCCTGATCCATCATCGTTTCAATCACCTCACGCTTTAAGAACATGATGTCGTTGTATAGCAAATCGTTCCACTCACCAATCAACTCAATTACAGCAAAGCCTTGCTCATAGTGACAATAAAGTATCTTCATAAACAGCGTCTGACTGCCGAAGCTGTCCCACTGCGGATGGATATAGTAGTTATAAATCTTCGACGTAAACTCAAACTCTGAATACTCACGCTCAAAAAACGGAGAATACGGATCTTCCGATGCCACATAGTAGCCCCGCCAATTGTAGTATGGTTCGATATCGTGCACTAGTGATTTGCTTTAGCGTGATCAATGGCTTTGCGCACACTGCCTTGCTCCAAAAGTAAGGCCTCCGCTTGTTCCTTCGAAAGCCCCGTCTGCTGCATCACCATAGCAGTTCCGCGATGCACCAATTTGCGGTTGCTCAGTTGCATGTCGACCATCTTATTCCCACGCACACGGCCCATGCGAATCATGACGGATGTTGAGAGCATGTTGAGCACGAGCTTCTGCGCTGTTCCGCTTTTCATGCGGGTGCTGCCGGTCACAAACTCAGGACCTACAACAACTTCAATCGGAAAGTCGGCCACCTGCGTTACCGCCGAACCAGCATTGCATGTGATACAGCCTGTTACAATGCCCTCTGTGCGGCATTTCTCCAAAGCACCCACCACATAGGGCGTTCCTCCGGATGCAGCGATACCGACAACCACATCGTTTTTCGTGATGGCATGTTCGCTGAGATCCAGCCAGCCCTGCTCGCGATTGTCTTCAGCAAACTCCACGGGATAACGAATAGCGCGATCACCGCCTGCGATGAGTCCAATCACGAGCCCGTGCTCAACACCATACGTTGGCGGACACTCCGAAGCGTCGACAATGCCCAATCGGCCGCTTGTGCCTGCACCGAGATAAAACAAACGACCGCCGTTTTGCATAGCGTGCACCACCGCTTCAACCAATTGCTCGATTTGAGGAATAGCCTTGGCTACCGCTAGTGGAACAGTCTGATCCTCCCGGTTGATGTTGTTCAACAATTCCAAGGTAGACATGGTCTCCAAACGGTCGTAAAGGCTATCGCTTTCGGTGGTTAGCATAGAGGTATTTTCTTCAAAGGTATTTTCAGTGAAATGGCACAACGAACTTCAACCAATAATTTTTTACAAATGAATCGTTAACAAAGCGTAAGTAGGACGCATCGCAGGTGTGGTGGGAAATGACTTACATTGTCCTAATCATTGAACACGTCCAACTATGCCAAGAATCCTATTGCTCCTCCTGATTTTCTTCAGTGCATTCATTCCGGTAAGCGCGCAAAAAGACACGACCTCCAAGAGCATTTTCGGAAGTGCACTCGCTACCCCGCGCATCCTGGCTGCCCGCCATGAATTCAACGAAAACAATATGCGCGGCGCGCTGTTGATTTATCGTGAAGTGTTGCAAAGTGACCCCAACAATGCCGCTGCACTCTACGGATCCTCCGAATGCAATTACTACCTGAAGAAATACAAACTCGCCCTGGAGTACTACGAAAAGGCACTGGCCGTTGAACCTAACGTTTCCTCCGAATCGAATTTCTTCCTCGGACAGATTTACCACCGCACAGCCAAGCTCCCAGAGGCTATTGCCGCCTTTGATGCATTCATCGCTATCGAAAAACCCACCACGTACGAATATGAAATGGCCGTCCAATACCGTGATCAGTGCAAATATGCGGTGGAGATGATGCAAAAGCCCGTGCAAGTGAACATCGAAAACATGGGCAATCAAATCAACTCACGCTACGATGATTATACGCCCAGTATCTCCGCCGATGGTCAACTGCTGGTGTTCACAGCGCGTCGTAACGATACCAAGGGCGGTCGCATGGACGAACAAGGTGACTACAAATACTTTGAAGACATCTACTACAGCCAATGGGATGAAAGCAACCAACAATGGTCGCAAAGCACTGCCGTGGAAGGCGAATTGAACACTGAGACTTACGATGCCGTGCTCAGCTTGTTTCCTTCCGGCAACGGCATGTATGTTTACAAAAACACTGTCTCTTCAACCGGCGACATCTACTACAGCGAATTCCGTCCAGGCACTAGCGAATGGACCGCCGCGCAAAAAATGCCGCGACCGATTAACACCTCCTACTTCGAAGGTTCCATCAGTATGACCGCCGATGGCAATACGGTTTATTTCGTGAGCGAACGTCCGGAAGGTGAAGGCCAGGGCGACATTTACGTTTCCACCAAGCGAGGAGACAATTGGACGAACCCCAAAAATCTAGGGGAAGTAGTCAATACCGATTTAGATGAAAAATTCGTGTTCATTCATCCCAACGGCAAGACACTCTTCTTCGCGAGTAACGGACATCAGACGATGGGGAGCTACGACATTTTCAAAACCGAACAAGTGAATGGCGCCTGGAGTATTCCAATCAACCTAGGCTATCCAATCAACACAGTCAATGAAGAATCCACATTCTCGCTCACCAAAGACAACAAGACATTGATCATCGCTGCAGAGTATGAGGACAGCTATGGTGAGCGTGACATCTACCGCGTGGATGTTAGCTCCTATGCGCTGCTCGCCGATGGATACGATGTGCCCACATCCGGACAAATCTTGGTTAGTTGCCTGAACACTGCGAATGAGCCCGTTAAAAAAGTAAATGTGCAAGTGTGCTATGCGTCGACCGGGAAGGTTGTTACCGAGGCACAAACGGACGATGTTGGAAGAGCCAAACTGAATTTGCCGGGCAACAACACCTACCTTGTAAAGCTCTCCAAGGGCGCGTTTACACAAGAAAAGAGCATCGACTTAACACTTAAAAATTCGGGAGAAACGGTGGTCAAATATGACGTCGTGATCCCCGACTAATCAGTACGCCTTTTTAAACATGATCACGCTCTCATCACGCGATGTGCGTGTCTTGGGATCAAACAACTTGTACGTCGTGTGATACGGCACAATGGCTTGATCACTCTTCGGTATCAACTTCTGAATGCGCTTGAACGTCGGATTGGCAGCACCGGGATAACTGATGCGCACTTCAATAATCATGTTTTCAGGGGTATCGATTCCCAAGTCTTCGAGCAAAATTGCATGTATGCGATGAGAGCCATAGCTGATGCGACAAGGCATGACAGGCGACTGATAATAGGGCGTATCCGTGCTGCGCAACTGTGCATCGGGTTGACCGATAAACGAACCTCCATCATATATCGCGTAATCCAATACCATTGAATCCGTGTCGATGCGCGTGTCTGAAATCCACCAAACGCCCAACTCATCTCCGTCTAGCGCACACGAAATCAACTGCGGTGAATAAACCGTTTTCAGCAGGTGATGCAACAACTTGGGTGTGCCTTTGTAATCCATACCACTCCAACTGAATGCGGGCCACACATCGTTCAACTGCCAATAGAGCGTGCCCATGCAGCGAGGCATTGCTCTGCGCTGTGCCTCGATACCCATGGCAATACCTTCGGCTTGCACCACTTGCGTCATCGCGCCGTACAAGGCCACTTCATCCTTGCTTACTTCGGGATACCAATTGTTCAAGTACATGTCCATCAAATCAAATCCACGACCGTGTTTTTGGTGCTGCACAATGCCCTCATCCCTGATACTGACTTCATCTCCCTCCATCATTTCTTCCACCACTTCCTGCGACGGATAACTCTGCGTTCCGAACTCACTCATGAAGCGTGGCACTTTAGCTTGCAACACTTCGAAAGGCTCCGCATCGTGCCACACGCCCCAATAATGGGAATCCCCTTGATCGATGCTACGAACATCGCCTCGGCCTAAGCGAGGTGAACTCTCCCAGTAATCGGTTCTTGAATTCGCTGAAACCATGTTCGGAAGAATCTTCTTAAACACGTCATCATACGCCTTTTGAACTTCTGCCACTTGCGATTCACTTAGGCCGGACTTCCAACCCCAGCGCTCCCAGCCTTCCGCATTTTCATTGTTGCCGCACCACAAGGCGATGCACGGATGATTGCGCAATCGGCGCACCTGCTGCTCTGCCTCTACCCGAACATTCTCGAGAAACGCTGCATCACTGGGATACATGCTGCAGGCAAACATGAAGTCGTGCCAAATCATAATCCCATACTGATCGCACAAATCATAGAACAGCTCCTCTTCATAGACTCCACCGCCCCAAACGCGCAGCATATTGATGTGGGCGTCTTTGCACTGCATAATCAACTTGAGATAATCTGCCTCTGTGGCTTCACCAGGGAAATAACGCATCGGAATGTAGTTAGCCCCCTTTGCAAACACAGGCTGTCCATTCAATTGAAAGTAAAAAGACTCACCGATGGAATCAGGTTGGGTAATCAAACGCATGTCTCGCAGACCAACACGCTTCGTTGTGCGCGATAGTACTTGATTGTTTTTGACGAGCTCTATATCGAACACATACAGATTCGATCTTCCCTGACCGTTGCACCACCACAACTGCGGTGATTGAATCCGAATGGGAAACGACACTTCGTTTGCGCCTGAAAGCGCTGCGAACGATTCCGACCACGTGCCTCCCGAGGTGATACCGGTCACACGCACCTCCAATGTATCTGCGACAGCCGATGTGATAGTTGCTCGAAAATTCAACAGCGCTTGTTGTTCGCTAATTTGTGATTGTTCGAAATACACATCAGCGACGTGCGCTTCATCGAATGCAATCCACTCAATCGGTTTGGTAATGCCGCACGTCACCAAACGCGGACCCCAGTCCCAGCCAAAATGAAATTGCGGCTTGCGCACGACTGCGCGCATTGAATCACCCGGCAATGGATAAGGCAAAGCCTTCAAGGCTTCCTTTGACCGATCGACAGCGGATTCAAATACAATACGCATGACATTGCCCTCTGATTTCAACAACGATTTCACATCCACATCCCAAAAGCGATGCGCATTGTCGGAAGCAAGAATTTCTATGCCGTTCAACTCCACCTTCGCGTAGGTATCCAATCCATTGAATCGAAGCGACACATGCGATTTTGAGAAAATCTCTGAAGGCACGGAAAACGGAAGCGTCTCGTAAATCCACGCCTTCTGCTCTACCCATTGACAATCCACCTCGTTCGTACCTGTGAACGGATGATCAATGCGGGCGGCACGAATCAAGTCGGTGTGAATGCAACCGGGAACTATGGCGGAAATCGTTTGCTGACGCTTGCCGGGGCGTTTGCTGTCGAATTCACTGACTTGCCACTCGGCCATGAGTAAGGTTCGTGGCTCCGATGAAATGGAAACAGGCTGAATCGATTCAGCGGATTTTTGCGCCCCAACTTGAATAACAAGGACGCTGAAGAAAACACAGAGAAATACTAAACGCATAACGCAAGTATAAAGCACAATGGAATCAAAATCCTAAGGCAAAACTCAGCGCGTCAACTGCTGACTTCCTTCCGTTGGATTTCT
>Ga0114979_10001346_pt1 | contig 16481 bp, 12 predicted proteins | sample S_140625_EF_Meta_FD_87315 | JGI IMG/M metagenome (GOLD analysis project Ga0114979, IMG submission 87315) | Freshwater microbial communities from Lake Simoncouche, Canada to study carbon cycling - S_140625_EF_MetaG | ecosystem: Environmental > Aquatic > Freshwater > Lake | place: Lake... | reverse complement strand
GTCTTTAACACAACTGCTGAAAACGCAAATGAATAAAGCAAACAAACCCGTAAAAGTGAGGCGGGAAAAAAGTGTCATGGCGGATAAATTACGAGAGAGCGACAACCGTTTTTGATTTTAACTGTTCTCCAAAGGTACAACTATGTTAATTTCGACTCGATTTTTTCAATACACATACAAATCACAATTGCATAATGGCAAACAAGTATCAAGCACAGATTGACGCCTTCATGGCTGAAATCAAAAGCAAAAACCCTAATGAGCCTGAGTTTTTGCAAGCGGTGCATGAGGTGGCCGAAGCGGTCATTCCCTACATCGAAGAAAACCCTAAGTATAAGACAGCGAAAGTGTTGCAGCGCATCGCTGAGCCTGAGCGTACCATCATGTTTCGTGTGCCATGGGTAGACGACAAAGGTGAGATTCACGTAAATCGTGGCTATCGTGTGGAGTTCAACTCTGCCATCGGTCCGTACAAAGGCGGCTTGCGTTTTCACCCAACCGTAAACCTGTCGGTGCTCAAGTTTTTGGGCTTCGAACAGATTTTCAAGAACTCGTTGACAACGCTTCCTATGGGCGGTGGAAAGGGCGGTTCTGACTTCGATCCAAAAGGAAAAAGCGATCGTGAAGTAATGGCTTTCTGCCAAAGCTTCATGAACGAACTCTCTCGCCACATCGGCGCGGATACCGACGTTCCTGCCGGTGATATCGGTGTAGGTGGTCGTGAAATCGGATTCATGTTCGGGCAATACAAGCGCCTGCGCAACGAATTTACCGGCGTGTTCACCGGAAAGGGCCGCAACTGGGGTGGATCATTGATCCGTCCCGAAGCTACAGGTTATGGCTGTGTCTATTTCGCTGCTGAGATGCTTGGCACGAAGGGAACAGACTTTAAAGGAAAGACTGTTGTCGTTTCCGGTTCAGGTAACGTTGCACAGTACGCGATTGAAAAAGCAACGCAGCTCGGTGCGAAAGTGGTTACCGCTTCAGATAGCGATGGCTATGTCTACGATAAGGATGGAATTACAACGGAAAAGCTTGCGTTTATCATGGAATTGAAGAACGTGAAGCGCGGCCGTATTAAAGAATATGCTGATAAATTCGGATGCGAGTTCGTAGCAGGAAAAACGCCTTGGGGCGTGAAATGCGATATCGCATTGCCTTGCGCTACGCAAAACGAACTCCATGGTGACGATGCCAAGGCACTCATTGCTAATGGCGTTATGGCCGTTGCAGAAGGCGCAAACATGCCATCTACTCCGGAAGCGGTGGAAGCATTCCTGCACGGTAAAGTGCTGTTTGCTCCCGGAAAGGCTTCTAACGCAGGTGGCGTGGCTACTTCAGGATTGGAAATGTCTCAAAACTCATTGCGCTTGTCATGGACACGCGAAGAGGTGGATCAGCGCTTGCACAACATCATGAAGAGCATTCATGAGGCGTGCGTGAAGTTCGGTACCGATGGTGATCACATTAATTATGTGAAGGGTGCCAACGTTGCCGGCTTCGTAAAGGTGGCTGATGCCATGCTCGATCAGGGGGTGGTGTAAGCTCTTCCCCTAACAATATTCAGGGCTGTCTTTCTCAGGAAGACAGCCCTTTTTGTTGATACCGTTTTAAAGGTATTCATCGAATCTCGCGCGGAATACCTTTCAAAAGGTATGGCGAGACGTTCATCTGCAATGTCTATTTGTAGCCATGATGAAAAGGCTCTGCGTGGTAGTCATTGTATTGTTTGGATGGATTTGCGAATCCAATGCGTCCAGTGATTACGCCTGTTCTGATACCATTCCGCAGATTCAGTTGAGTGGAGTGGAAATTGTCACCGAGCGTACCGTGTTACCTGTGCATCGATTGCCCAATGTGTATGGCGTTACGCTCATTGCCGGTAAGAAAAATGAGGTGATTGAATTGGCGAAGTCTAATGCCGATCTTGCCTCAGTCAACCAACGTCAAATCTTCGCACGAGTGCCCGGCCTCATGATTTGGGAAAGCGATGGCAGCGGGATACAAATCGGCATCTCTGCTCGTGGCTTGAGTCCGAACCGGTCGTGGGAGTTTAATACGCGTCAAAACGGTTATGACATAACGCCTGATGTGTTTGGTTATCCCGAGGCCTATTACACACCACCCATGGAAGCCGTTGAACGCATTGAGTTTATCAGAGGTGCGTCTTCCTTGCAATTCGGTCCTCAATTCGGTGGAATGGTTAATTACGTGCTGAAATCAGGCAGAGGAGAGAAACCCTTTTTCTACGAAGGCCGTCAATCTGCCGGTAGTTTTGGCTTGATATCGTCTTACAATGCCATTGGCGGAGCAAAAGGCAAATGGACCTACTATGCTTTCGCGCAGCAGCGAAGAGGTAATGGCTGGCGTGAAAACAGTGCGTTCGACAGCCGATCACTTTATGGAAGCGCTGAATACAAAGCAAGTGAGAAACTCTTGATCGGATTGAATATCACGCATTCGGAATTTCTCAGTCAACAACCGGGTGGGTTAACGGACCAACAGTATGAACTCGTCTGGCGCAGCAGCTCGCGTGCACGCAATTGGCTCAGCATCCCGTGGAATGTAGCTTCTGTCTATGCAAAGCTGCGCACATCCGAACACGCCATGCTTGATCTTAAAGTATTCGGTGTTTTGGCCGATCGTTCAAGTGTTGGTTTCATGAAGGCCATCAATATTCCTGATACCGTCAATGCGCAAATGGGTACCTACAATTTGCGCAAGCTCGATATTGATGCCTATCAAACATGGGGCGCCGAATTGCGTTGGTTGCTGGAGTACAATCTCCTGGGAAGCGAACATCAATTGGCTGCCGGTGTCCGCTACTCGGATGCGCACACCCATCGTCAAACCGATGGCGCAGGCTCCATTGCATCCTCCTATAGTGACGAATTGGTGCAAGGGAGTTTCGGTAAAAACTTGTTTTACGATAACGTCAATTCCGCTGCATTTATCGAGAACATCATTCATGTGGGGAATCGTTTATCGATTACGCCAGGACTTCGCCTTGAGAATCTCATGAGCAGCAGTCGCGGATACATTTCACTATTGGCAGGAGATTTCGAACCCATCCATCGAAACCGTACTTTCCTGTTGGCAGGATTGGGAGCGCAGTATGCCTGGGATAACATGAATCTGTATGCTAATGCCACGCAGGCCTATCGCCCTGTGGTATACAGCGATCTCACCCCCGCTGCCACGACCGACGTTGTTGACCCTAATTTGCAGGATGCTTCGGGTTACAACCTTGAAGCGGGCTTCCGCGGGCTTCCGAAAAGTTGGCTTAATTATGATGTGGGTCTATTTTACCTAAACTACGATAACCGCATTGGTACGATCATCCTTGATGGGGTTAACGTTAAAACGAATATTGGTTCGAGTGTGAGTAGGGGCGCTGAAGTGTTCTGTGAATGGAATCCCATCAAGATGATCGTTACAAAACCTCGCAGAGGTTCGATAAGCGTGTTCGTTTCAGGTACATGGATGGATGCGCGTTATACGCGTTGGAATAACCCGGAAATAGCAGACAATCCGGAAAAGTCAATTGAAAACAAACACGTGGAGTACGCCCCTGAGCATACGTGGAGAACCGGTCTGTCCTACAATCATAAGGCGCTTTCAGCCAATGTGCAATGGAGTTTTGTGGATGACGTCTACACCGACGCTGCAAATACTGAATTGGCTTCGGCTAATGGGCAGTCGGGAAAACTCAGTGCCTACAACCTTTGGGATTGCTCCGTGAAGTATGCATTTGCGAAGCAGCTCTTTTTGCAAGCTTCCGTCAATAACCTGTTGAACACACACTACGCCACACGCAGGTCGGGTGGTTATCCCGGACCGGGATTATTGCCGGGTACCGGCCGATCCCTTACCGTCACTCTTGGAATAGGTCTGTGATTTTCGTCGAACTTATCGCAGTGTGTTTTTGGATTTGGGTTACATTGGACCATCCAAATACCTAAGCATGCGTCACCTTATCCTTCTTCTGGTTGCCTTACCACTGGCTTCTTCCGCTCAGGAACAGATCTACACCGAGTATTTTGGAGCAGGGTGCAATACGGGTGCGCTATTAACGGATTATCTGTCACCCATTGGCGCAAATTGGACTGTGACCGAGACAGGATTTAACGCTGATGGTGCAAATCGATGGTTCGTATCGGCAGCGGAAAACGGCAATAGCCCGGGCAATTGTGGCAGTGGCTGCGGCAGTAATCCCACACTTCACGTAGGCGCTTTCGAGTCGTTTCTGGGTACCGACCTTGGTGCTGCATACTATGAAGGTTTGGACGGTTTTTGCGATTTCTTGCCCTGTGGCTCCACCGATATACGCGCTGAATCTCCGTTCATCGATTGCTCAGCATTCGCAGATGTTTCCATTGCTTTCAACTACATCGAAGGCGGCAATGCGTTGGATAACGCCACACTCTGGTACTACGACGGTGCGGCCTGGTCGCAATTGGTGGATTTGCCCAAGACCCCTATTTGCCCCGATGGACAAGGCGAGTGGACGGCCTTTAACATTGATCTGCCACCGAGTGCCAACAACAATTACTTTGTCAAAATTGGGTTCCGCTGGCAAAACAATGATGATGGTGAAGCGCTTGACCCCAGCTTCGCTGTCGACAATGTGATTGTATACGGTGAATTCGGCATCGACGCCGTGGCGCCGAGTATCACTTGTCCATCGGATACCACGATTTTCACGGAAGAGTATTGTTATTTCCTGGGTGATTTCGAAAGTTTGACCCTAGCCGTGGATAACCTCGACCCGTTTCCATCAGTAACGCAAACGCCGATAGTCGAAACATTGCTACAACCGGGAATACATCTCATCAGTGTTGTTGCAGCAGATTTTGCGGGTAACTCCAATCAATGCTCATTTACTGTGACATTGATTGACGATGATGCACCGGTGATTGAATGTCCGCCGGCCATAAGTTTTGAAGCGGAGTTTGGTGAAACCGGTGCTGACCTGCAGGTGCCGCTCCCGGTGGCCATAGATAATTGCGCTTCGTCACTGACGTTCACGAATGATTTCGATGCGAATTCTCCCGTCGCTGCTGTCTTTCCCATCGGAAGCACAACCGTCACATATACCGTTGCCGATCCGTCACTCAATACTGCGCAATGCACCGTTGAGGTGGTCGTCACTGTATCTCCTGTGAACTGCTGTTTGGGCGATCTTAATTGTGACGGAGCCGTAACTGTGGCCGATTTGCTTATTCTTATCAGTGACTTTGGATGCGTTGGCAACGAATGTGACTCCGATCTTGACGATGATAGCATTGTTGGTGTAAGCGATTTACAATTGTTTAATCAGCTTTACTTAACGGTCTGCCCACAATAGTCTCAACTTTCTGTCCTACATTCGCGCGAATTTATTAACCCGATAAATTCAGCGCTCATGGCTTCTTGGCAAGAAAAATTCGTAGGAGAAGGTCTTACCTACGATGATGTTCTCCTCATCCCGGCTTATTCCGAAGTGCTTCCGCGTGAAGTTTCGGTTCGCTCGAAATTCTCACGCAACATTGTACTCAATACCCCGGTAGTTTCGGCGGCAATGGATACCGTCACCGAATCTGAAATGGCGATTGCAATGGCACGAGAAGGCGGAATTGGTGTCATTCATAAAAACATGACCATTGAAGCACAGGCCGCGCTCGTGCGCAAAGTGAAGCGCTCTGAAAGCGGCATGATTCAAGATCCCGTCACGTTATCCGATAAAGCTCTCGTTGGCGATGCCTTGAAGCTCATGGCTGAGCACCGTATCGGTGGAATACCGGTCGTTAACGACGAAGGTAAACTCATTGGAATTGTGACCAATCGTGACTTGCGTTTCGAAAAGGATATGAGCAAGCCCATAGCGCTGGTCATGACCAAGGATAGTCTCATCACAACCGATAAGCCAAACGATCTTCAAGCCGCTGAGGCGATTCTTCAGCAAAGCAAAATTGAAAAGTTGCCCGTAGTCGACGCTGGTGGAAAACTCATTGGCCTGATTACCTACAAGGATATTCTCAAGTTGAAAAAGTACCCGAATGCCTGCAAAGACAAACTCGGACGCTTGCGTGTTGCCGCTGCGGTGGGTGTCACACACGACACACTTCAGCGCGCTGAGGCCCTCGTAAAGGCGGGCGTTGACGCGATCATTATTGACACTGCGCACGGTCATTCCAAAGGCGTTATCGACATGCTGCGCAACGTGAAGCAACAGTTTGGCGAAAAGGTAGACGTGGTGGTCGGCAACATTGCAACCTTAGCAGCAGCCGAGGCGCTCATCGCTGCCGGTGCTGATGCCATCAAGGTTGGAATTGGTCCCGGTTCAATCTGCACCACCCGCGTTATTGCCGGTGTAGGTGTTCCGCAGCTCACTGCAGTCATGGATGTAGCGCATGGTATCAGCGACCCAACTGTGCCGATTATCGCCGATGGCGGTATCCGATTTACAGGGGATATCGTCAAGGCCCTTGCCGGTGGTGCATCCAGTATCATGGTAGGCTCTATGCTTGCCGGAACAGAAGAAAGCCCAGGCGATACCATCATTTACGAAGGCCGACGCTTCAAGTCTTATCGCGGAATGGGCTCTGTGGAGGCAATGCAACAAGGTTCGAAGGATCGTTACTTCCAAGACGCCGAGGACGACATTAAAAAACTGGTTCCCGAAGGAATTTCCGGTCGAGTGCCCTACAAAGGCACAGTTCAGGAAATCATGTATCAGATTGTGGGCGGATTGCGCGCCGGAATGGGCTATTGCGGCGCCGCTGACCTGATGACCTTGCAAAAGGCCAAGTTTATCAGAATCACCAGTGCCGGCGTAAAGGAAAGCCATCCCCATGACGTTTTTATCTCACGTGAGGCCCCCAATTACAGTATCAAGTAAGCCCTTGGCAGTTATCGATTTTTAACGTCCCGGCTATCCCGGTTCGACGTGCTTTTTTTGCGCTGAAAACCTTACATTTGCGCCCGCACGAAAGTGCCGTTGCTTACCTATTCAATTTGACCACGTCATGAAAGTAAAATCACTTGTTGTTCTATCATTTCTAGTTGCTTGTGCATTGAACCCTGTTTTAGCACAGGATAAGAACGCCACCGTGCTCACCGTCGATGGTGAGGCCACGTCACTCGAAGAGTTCGAGAATATCTTCCGCAAAAACAACCGAGACTCTGCTATTTCGCAGCAATCACTGGATGAATACATGGAGCTCTTCATCAACTTCAAGTTGAAAGTGAAGGAAGCGCGCGAGGCGGGGTTAGATACCGTTAAGAAGTTTATAACCGAATTGGACGGTTACCGCAATCAGTTGGCCCGCCCGTATTTGACTGACACCGATAAGCTGAATGATTTGATGCGCGAGGCGTATCAAAACCAGACGCAGGAAGTGCGTGCTATGCACATTCTCATCAAAACCGATGCAAATGCAACGCCCGCCGATACGCTCAGAGCCTACAACAAAACAATGGCTATTCGTGAGCGATTGATGAAAGGAGAAGATTTTGCTTCCTTGGCGAAAGCCGTCAGTGAGGATCCCAGCGCAAAAGACAATGGTGGTGACCTTGGTTATTTCACCGCATTCCAAATGGTGTATCCTTTTGAAAAGGCAGCTTACGACACGAAGGTGGGTGAGGTGTCCATGCCGGTGCGCACTCGCTACGGATATCACTTGATCAAGGTTGTTGATAAGCGCTCGGCTCGCGGTGAAATTCACGTCGCACACATCGTCGTGAAACCAAAGTCGGAAACCGACGGCGAAGCCAACGCCCAAACAAAGATCAATGAGATTTACCAAAAGAGTCTGAGCGGCGAATCAACCTTCGAAGATCTGGCGTCCAAATTCAGCGATGACCCGACTTCAGCCAAAAAGGGCGGTGAACTCGCGTGGTTCGGTACCGGTAAAATGGTTATTGAATTCGAGGATGCAGCCTACTCCCTCAAGAACAACGGTGATGTATCGCAGCCGTTCAAAACATCCTTCGGATGGCATATCGTCAAGCGCCTTGATTACAAGCCGCTACCATCGTTCGAATCGATGGAGAAGGAGCTTAAAAACAAAGTCTCCAAGGACAGCCGCGCCGAACAAACGCGCAAATCGTTTGTGGAAAAACTGAAAAAGGAATATGCCTACACGATCGATGAAGCTGAATTAGCCAAGATCGTTGAGAAGGCTGATTCCAATGCATTCGAAGGAAAACTCTACGTCAATAAAAAGTCACTCGAAAAGCCACTCATCAGCATGACGGGATTGACAATTACTGTGAATGACTTCAATGAGCACATGCGCACGAAGGGACGCTCTAAGCCAACCATGTCGCCTGCAGATTTTGTAAAGACCTCTGCTCTCAAGCTGGGTGAGGACAATTTGCTGAAGCTTGAAGACGCTCGTTTGGAAGAAAAGCACACGGCTTTCCGCTTGCTCATGAAGGAATACCGCGAGGGAATTCTCTTGTTTGAGATGACCGATCAAATGGTATGGTCAAAGGCGGTAAAGGATACCGCAGGACTTGCTGCTTACTATGAAGCAAACAAGGAAAACTTCAAATGGCCCGAGCGTGCCAATGTCATCATGTACACTTGCTCTTCGCCGGAAATCGCCAAGAAGACCCGCAAGATGCTCAACGCAGGAAAGGATAAATCCACCATCGCCGGCGAATTGAACCAGGAGTCTCAGCTGAATCTGCAAGTGCAGGAAGGTGTTTTCGCACGCGAAGACAATGCGCTTCTGGATAAAACAACTTGGAAGGTTGGTATCAGCGAGGATATTGCCGATAACGGACAAATCGTGATCGTGCAGTTCAAGGAGATTATTCCTCCAACCATTAAAAAACTGGATGAAGCACGCGGTATGATTACTTCGGAGTATCAAACGTATCTCGAGCAGCAGTGGATCAGCGAAATGCGCGCTGAGCATAAGTATCAGGTCAACAAAGAAGTGCTGCATACCATTCACTAATGTCCGTATTGAAAGGAATACTGTCCTGCATTGCTTTGTCTATTGCCATTGTCGCTTGCAATTGGAACAGCGATCGAGCGGAACTCATTGCCGAGATTGGCGGAAGACAACTTACCCTGAAGGAGCTCACCGAAGTCATTCCTGACAACTCCTCGGCAGAGGACAGCGCTGCATTGGCCGACCATTACATTCAAGATTGGGTCACGAAGCAGTTGATCATTGCCAAGGCTGAAGCAAGTTTACCGGAGGAGTTGCAATCGTTCGAAGAGATGATCGAGAACTACCGCAGTTCACTCATGATATACGCCTTCGAACAGGAATGGGTGAGACAAAAATTGGACACCATAGTTTCGGAACAGGAAGTTGAGGCCTACTACAATGAGAACGAAAAGAACTTTCAGCTGAAAGATTATATTCTGAAAGTGAAATTCACAGCATTGGCAGCCGATAGCAAAAACATCGGTCAAATCAAGAAACTGTTCAACTCCACCAAACCGGAAGATTTGGTAAAGTGGGAGCAAATGTGTGTCGATATCGGCGCGAGTTATTTTTTCAATGAAGAGGACTGGATGAAATGGGATGAGTTTATCAAGCAAGCTCCCCTTGAGGTGTATGATATTGAAGGTTTTTTGAAAAAGAAAAAAACGGTTGAATTTGAAAAAGACAACAACCTTTACCTCATCTCCGTTGTGGATTATCAGCTCACCGGAAGCAGATCGCCGATTAGCTTCGAGCGCGATAAAATTCGAAGCATGATTATCAATAAACGAAAATTGGCTTTGCTGGATACGATGCGCAAGGATTTGTACACCAAGGCACAGCAGGACGGTGAAATAAAACTTTATTACACAAAGAAATGAGAGCATTCATCGGATTTGTTTTTTTGTGTGTGACCCTGAGTGCTTTTGCGCAACCGGGAAAGGTCGTAGATCGTATCATCGGTGTTGTCGGCAATGAAATCATTTTACAAAGTGATTTGGAATCCTCGATTTTGGAAATGACCGAGGGTAAAGGATCAGATGACCCGGCTATGCGGTGTCAGACTTACGAAAATTTACTCTACCAAAAACTGCTGTTGAATCAATCGAAACTCGACAGCGTTGAAGTCAGCGATGGCGAGGTACAATCTCAAGTCGAACGCCGCATTGAATACTTCGTGCAAATGTTTGGAAGCGTTGAAGAGTTTGAGAAGTACTACGGCAAATCGTCAGCGCAATTGAAGGAGGAATATTTCGACCTCATCAAGGATCAGTTGCTCGTTCAGAAAATGCAGGAAACCGTTACCCGCAACGTGAAGGTTACTCCGGCTGATGTGCTGAGGTATTATCAAACCGTCCCCAAAGATTCTATTCCATTGATCAGTGAACAACTCGAATACTCGAAGATTCAGATTGACCCCAAGGTCCGCGATAGTGAAGTGAACCGGATTATCCATTTCATGGATTCTATTCGCTATAACTTAGTCAACGGTAAATCCTCCATGACACTCGAAGCCGCCAAGTGGAGTGAAGATCCCGGTTCCAAGTATAAAGGAGGCTGTTATCCGCTGCAACGCAAAGGATCGTTTGTTCCGGAGTATGAGGCTGCCGTAGCGAATACCCCTGAAGGTTCTTACTCACCCGTTTTTGCTTCTAATTACGGCTATCACTTCGTCAAAGTCGTGGAGAAGCGCGGTGAATTCTACGAGTCTTGTCACATCCTTATGTCTCCCAAAGTCAAAGGAGAAGATCTTGACTTAGCTCGCAAGCGACTTGAAGAAATTGAGCCAGCACTGAATGACTCACTCAGTTTTCCGCAAGCTGCTGTAAAATTCAGTACGGATGAGAATACCAAGAACCAGGGTGGTAAAGTCATCAATCCTTCCACCGGTGGAACACGGCACGACGTTGGATCGCTCACCTCAGAATTGAATCTAGTGCTCATGAGCATGGAGCCGGGCAACATTAGCGACCCCATTCTAGTTACGGGAGATGATGGTAAACAAGCTTACGCTATCTACCGACTCGACCAGCGCCTTTCGGCTCACGAAGCCAACATGAAGGATGATTATGATGTGTTCAAGCAAGTTGCCGAAGCGAGGGCCAAGCAAACAGAAACTGATAAATGGGTTCGTAAGCGGATTGCAACAACATACGTGAAGACCGACCCCGAGTACATGGGATGCACCATGCAGTTCCCCTGGCCGGAAAACAAACCTTAACAACTCCCAATGGGCGTCAAGCACTTGTCTACTTACTTTCGCTTTTCGCCATTTTAACAGCAGAATCTTATGTCAGATATTAAGTTCAGTTCAGACGCCGAAGCGATTGATTCGCTCAAGACACGTTACAACGATTTACAGCGTGAAATTCGTAAGGCCATCGTTGGTCAGGATGAAGTGGTTCGCGATGTGCTGATTTCCATTTTTGGTAATGGTCACTGCTTGTTGGTCGGTGTTCCCGGACTTGCCAAAACACTGCTGGTAAGCACCATCGGACGTTCTTTGGGATTGTCGTTTAATCGCATTCAGTTCACTCCCGACCTGATGCCGGGAGATATCATCGGATCTGAAATCCTGGATGAATCACGTCAGTTCAAATTCGTGAAGGGCCCCTTGTTTTCGAACATTATTCTTGCCGACGAGATCAACCGTACTCCTCCAAAAACACAGTCGGCATTGCTTGAAGCCATGCAGGAACGTAAGGTAACTTCCGGAGGAAAGTCCTATGAATTACCGGCGCCTTTCTTTGTTCTGGCAACGCAAAATCCCATTGAGCAAGAGGGAACGTATCCATTGCCCGAAGCGCAACTCGACCGTTTCATGATGAATGTGTGGGTCGATTATCCTTCGTTGAGCGACGAAATTCAAATTGTAAAATCAACCACCACCAACACGGTGCCGCAAATCAACAGCGTTGTAAGTGGGCAGGAGATTGCCTTCTATCAGCAGCTGATCCGTAAGATGCCCGTGCCGGATAATGTCATTGAGTATGCCGTTAAGCTGGTTGCCAAAACACGTCCGGGTGGCGAACTAGCACCCGCAATGGTCAATGATTTTCTAAGCTGGGGCGCAGGTCCTCGCGCCTCACAATTCCTCATCATCGGTGCGAAATGTGTTGCAGCTCTCAAAGGGAAATACAGTCCTGATATTGAAGACGTGAAGGCTGTCGCGACTCCTGTGTTGCGTCATCGTATCGTGCGCAACTACAAGGCCGAAGCCGAAGGATATACCGTCGAGAAGATTATCTCAGCGCTCTTATAATTCTTTCGAAACCTGCTGTTTCGAACGGGGTAAGTCAATTCCCCACGGTAAGAGGAGTAGCGCGAGCGTTAACGAATTCATCACGTGATTGAATAGCAGTGCGTGTGCGATGACGATCACGACGCCAATGTAAATGCCTTTGATGCGCATTGAACGAATCATCATCAGCAACGGAAAGAGTGTCGCAAACACCATCAATGTATAGGTGAATCCAGCGGACATGCTTCCTAGGATTTCTTGTTGTTGCAAAACCCAAGGTCGTATCATCTCATCCTGATGGATGGCATAATAGAAGGTTTGTCCCTGCAGCCATTGTTCAGTACCCCAAGCAAAACAAGCAAACGCACAGGCGAAAAGCACAGATTGCGCGCGCATGAGAATATGTAGCCAATAGCGAACATGAATGCGTTCGAAGAATGGTGTATGAAGACATAGCCCTATGCTCGCGAAACTCATGGCCAATAAAAGCGGCATATATCCGCAATAGGCTGTCGGCGCTGCCGCATAGAGCATCAAGGCCGTTAACCAAGCGCCTATGCGAGGCAACACAGCCAAAGGAACCGAAAGAAGTGCGAGCACACAACACAGGATGTGAACAATCAGTATCCATCCGGAAAGTTCCGGAGCGTAATAGAGCCTGAGTATGGCATTGGATAGAAAGTCATCTGCATGACCAAAGCGGTAAAAAACATTGTCGACGCCCCACAGGAGTCGACGCTCGGAGAATAACAGAAGTACTTGCAGGAGGAGCAGTGCAAAGGGTGCTTGAGCGAGAATCAACTCGCCTTTGCTTATGCCTCGAGAGGGTGATATGATTTTGGCAAGCACCTGTTTCATGGTAAATCGAATGCCGGAAATTCAAGAAAGCTGCGCTGAAACGTGTAAGCTTGATCCGGTGGAGGAGTGAAGCGGTAGTTCAATCGCAGTTGAATGGAATCCGATGATGATTGCTCACTCAGTCGTTCCAATCGCACAATGAAGTAAAGCGCTTTGCTGTAAGTGCTGCCCTGGATGATATGATCGAATTGTTGTTTGCCTCCTGCCGCATACAGGTTGTGCAACACCTCCCAACGAAACTCTTCGCAGAGTGACTGTTCAATCTGCTCTGTTGTGCTTTGAGGTGTATAACCAAAACCGGATGAAGCATCCTGCCACTCAGACCAGCGAGCCGTTTTGAACGAACGAAACTCCAAATTGCAATCAGAAGTAGCAACGGCCTTGCCGGGCGTCGAACGTGATACAGGAAACAGGGGTGTGGTATACGCTAGCGTAAGCTCGCTAACCCGTGGCCCGAGGTATTCCTGAAAGGCCGCACAACCCAGCATCAGCAAGTGCGCTGTCAATAGCACAGGTATAAGGATGGTGAGGATTCGAATCAGGCGACTATTCATTTCGTTGCCCGAAAGTAAGGCGACCACTGATTTTTTCTTGAACCGACTTAAGTTTGTCTCAAACAAATCGCTATGGAAATTAAAGCCAATGACCCCACCCTGAAATCATGGGTAAATGTGCCGGAAGGATCTGACTTTCCCATTCAGAATTTACCATTTGGGATCTTCAGAACCGAAAGCCAGTTTCCCCATGTGTGCTGCGCCATTGGAGAGCACCTCATCGATTTGAAAGCATTGCATGTGATGGGTTATCTGGAAAATCTTCCTTTCACACTGGAGGACATGGTGAGCCCGACATTGAATCGCTGTATGCGTCATGGCAAGCTTGCGATGCGTGATCTGCGAAACCGCGTTTCCAAATTGCTTCGCAGTGACCAGCCCGATTTACGCGACAAGGAACATCACGTTCGACAAGTGTTATTTCGTCAAGATGAGGTGCAAATGCTCATGCCCATTGCTGTGGGCGATTATACAGATTTCTATAGCAGTGAAGATCATGCACGTAATGTGGGCACCATGTTCCGCGATCCGGCTAAGGCGCTGTTGCCGAATTGGAAGCACTTGCCTGTTGGCTATCACGGTCGCGCATCGAGCATTGTGATCAGCGGAACGCCTATTCACAGACCGCATGGACAGATTAACCCCAGTGATGATACACCGCCAACCTTCGGCCCCACGAAGCAACTCGATTTTGAATTGGAAATGGCCTTCGTCACATTCGATGGTAAACCACTCGGGCAGCGCATTTCGACAGCGGAAGCCGATGACTACATTTTCGGAATGATGCTCTTCAATGATTGGAGCGCACGTGATATTCAACGTTGGGAGTATGTGCCGCTCGGTCCATTCTTGGGGAAGAACTTCGCTTCAACCGTTTCACCTTGGGTGGTCACACTCGATGCGCTAGAGCCTTTCCGAGTGCCGGGCCCTGTGCAAGACCCAAAGGTGCTGTCCTACTTGGAATACGACGGCAATAAGAATATCGATATCAATCTGCAAGTGGCCATCAAGCCGGAGAATTCCGAGGAAACAGTTGTTTCAAACAGCAACTACAAACACATGTATTGGAACATGACTCAGCAGCTCGCTCACCATACCGTCAATGGCTGCAACATTCGCTGCGGCGATATGATGGCCAGCGGAACCATCAGCGGTCCTCAAGAGGGTTCGTATGGAAGCATGCTCGAGATTGCGTGGAAAGGAACGAAGCCCGTTGCAATGAGTGATGGTTCTCAAAGAGCGTTTATACAAGATGGTGATGCTGTAATCATGCGTGGTTATGCCGAGCGCGATAATGTGAGAATCGGATTTGGTGAATGCATGGCGCCCATACTTCCGGCGTTGATGTAATTGTGCCCGACTTGAAATGTTAAGGATTCGTCAAACTTGAGCGTTGAGGAGTCCTTAATCAGTTCCTTGCCGGCTAAATGAAATTAGTACTCCGAATAATCAGCTTTACCATTGCTATGCTCATAGCAGGCAGGGAAGCATTGGCTTTCGGAAGTGCTTTATCGGCGACATTCGATTTGAGTTGGTCTGAAGAGGGCAACCCAATGAACGATAACTGGCTACTGGAGTGCGAAGGCGCCGAAGAGTGTGATGATCAGGAAGATGAACTGAACGACGATTCTCATTCGCGTTTTGACGGCTGCAAGCATGATTCATATCACGGTGAAGGCCTCCGTTTGATTTCAGACACATCTAAATTTGACTTCTTAATAAGGTCCTCGGAATTTTACATCTATGTGCTGAATCTAAGGTTGTGAAATTCAAAAGTTACTGCGTGACGTCGAGTAATTTTTTGAATAACACATTATGCTTCATACCAAAGAATCGATCAATTCTTTTGATTTGGGAAAGGCAATTGATGCCTTAATGCATCAGCTGCCTGCACAAGCCCCGCTCAAAGACTTCATACATCATAATACGCTCCATGCTTTTCAGGATTTGCCTTTCAAGGATGGCATCCGTGCTGCATCTAGAAGGTTCGGTTATCGCGTGCTATTGCCCCTGAAGGAGTACAGGATGGCCTATCAATCCGGTCGTATTCATCACGATATTTTAAGTCGTGTTGTGCATGAACAAAAGGGAGAGGACCGCAAGGATTTCTGGTTGGATCAAATGATTAGCCGTGTTTTCGATGTGCCCGAACCACCCCGTATCGGACAATTGAGAGGCCTTTGGAAGCGCAATCATAAAATTGATCTCGATTCGCTAGTTCATCCCATTCTATTTCGCTTGTTGTGCAATTTCATGGATCAGGGTATTTCCATTTGGAGCTTTCCTGTTACCGATATGCCGTTTCTCGATGCCGTACGAAAGCTAGAGTCTGACTCCGCAGTAAGCTTGTTTAGAACCAAGCGTGGGCGGGATATTTTCATGAATCGTGATGGAGGCATTCGCGAGCTGCTCGGGCAGTTGATGAGTAGTGAGGATAAGTATGCGCAGTATCTGTTCGATCAGCAATTTGCCCATCAGGGTTGGTCGGGCATGGTGGCTACTGTTCAACACCAACCCAACACATTGCTCGATAGCCGTCAAATAACGCTTGAGGATGTCATATTCCTGGAACTTGCATTGGAAATAGATGCGTTGGAATATGCGCTGGGCAATGCGTGGAAACCACTTGGTGATGATGCGCTTATGAGCGTTCCTGATTTATTTGATGAGGTACCTGTTTCAGAGTTGGAAGAGGTTTTGTTTCTCTGGCATCTGGCCTTCGAATGGAGTTATTACGATACGGTGCTAGGCGGAATTCACACACCGAATCCGGAATTGAGAGGCCGTCGCAACCACACATTCCAAGCGATTTTCTGTATTGATGATCGCGAATGCTCGTTGCGCCGTTACCTCGAAAATGAAGATCCTAATTGCTACACCTATGGAACTCCGGGGTTTTTC
>Ga0114979_10001345_pt1 | contig 16486 bp, 15 predicted proteins | sample S_140625_EF_Meta_FD_87315 | JGI IMG/M metagenome (GOLD analysis project Ga0114979, IMG submission 87315) | Freshwater microbial communities from Lake Simoncouche, Canada to study carbon cycling - S_140625_EF_MetaG | ecosystem: Environmental > Aquatic > Freshwater > Lake | place: Lake... | reverse complement strand
TTTGCCATTCTTTTTTCTCATTATCATTCATCTCCGTAAATTTTTTATTATAGAGATAATTATACGTATTTGTTTTATCACACGTACCTTTATAATATTCCTGCTCACATACTTTTTCAACATTTGGAACAAACCTTACATTATCTAATTGTTTTTTAAGTTCAATAAATAAATTACTATCATTAATAATGCCCACAGTACTATAACCTTTTAATAAAATTAAATAGATAACTCTCTCATTAAATTTGGTAAACATGTAATCCCAATCATAGGGGGAACACGGTGCTTCCCCCCCTTTTATCCTTCTAGTTTTATTTTGCCTTTTTCTTTTATTTCTTAAAGATACCATCTATACTATATCCATAAATTTATTCCTTTATAAAATAAGTTAAATACTTCAATCATAAATAATAATATATGTTTCTCAGATTCAATATATTATTATTTCTGGGATTAGCAAATGCATTTCTATTTCCACGTTTTATTCAACCCAAACACAACGTATTAAATCTAAGTAAGTATCCTAAGCGTCAACATAGTGTATACCCACTTTCTAAAGTTTATCACGACCAATACATGCGACGTTTACATTCCGGTAATTTTAGTAGCCACAATAACCAAAATCCTATTATTAAAAAAATTAAGAGAGATAGAGATTTTAAACGTAATTATTATGAGAAAGAAGAAGCAGACGATGACGACGAAGACGATGAATATGAAATGGATAATGAAGAAATGGATATGTTCCAAAAGTTATTGAAACAGGATGGTGAAAATAGTAGTATGCCTGTAGGTGGTTTCAGAATTGTTATAAGACCTGGTATGCAACCCGTTGACGAAGATGGAGTTGAGCGAGATATTTGGGGTAGACCCATTCGCTCCACTTTACCTCGCAGACCTAGTAATTCTAACCCGGATAAGAAATCAGAGAACTTTGAGGTTATTACAAAATCTCCCTTTAATTTCTCTAATGTAGGTGGTTATGATAACATTAAACAAGAGCTTGACCAATGTGTTGACCTACTTTCTAATTACACAAAATACGCAGGTTATAATGTACGTATACCTAAGGGTCTTATTTTTGAGGGCCCACCAGGTAATGGTAAAACTATGTTGGCAAAGGCCCTTGCAGGTGAAGCTAAAGTAGGATTTATTGCTGTTTCTGGCTCTCAATTCCAAGATAAATATGTGGGTGTAGGCTCTGGACGTATTAGAGAATTGTTTGAATTAGCCCAGAAGAATATTCCATGCATTATTTTTATTGATGAAATTGATGCTCTTGGTAGAAAAAGGTCAGGTGATGGAGAAACATCTGGCTCTGAGCGTGATAATACGTTAAATGAACTCTTAGTAGCACTTGATGGTTTCAAAAATACATCAGGAATATTTGTTATCGGCGCTACAAATCGTGCTGATTTATTAGATGATGCTCTTTTAAGACCTGGTAGAATTGATAAACGCATTTATATTGGAAATCCCGATGCTAAAACTAGACGGGCTATATTAAATATTCATTCTACTGGAAAACCTTATGATAATTCTATTGTTATAGATGAATTAGTTGAAACAACAAATGGTCTTTCTGGAGCTCAATTAGAAAACCTATTAAATGAGGCTATGTTAAATGCCCTTCGCCAAGACCGAACTAAATTTACAGATGTTGATATTGATTTAGTTATGAATAAAATGATGGTTGGTTGGCAACCCAACGAACATCAATTTACATCCGATATTATTGACCATATTGCTATTCATGAACTCGGACATGCAGTAGTAGGGTTGCTTTCAAAACATCACTCAAAAATGACCAAAGTTGTTATTAATTTGTCTGCACCCAAGAGCCCAGCATATACTATTTTTGAAAGTTCTGCATCTAATATTCTTACTAGAGAAGCATTATCTGAACATCTTATGATTCTCTTATCTGGCAGAATTGCAGAAGAAGTCGTTTACGGCGTTTCTGTAACCACTGGTGCTATTAATGACTTTGAAGAAGCCCTTAAATTAGCCCAGCGTATGATATGTTATTATGGTATGGGAAAACAACCTATTTACCCCAGTATGAGTGAGAAATATAAAGAGGAAATTGATACTGAAGTATCTAGTCTTATTAACGATGCTTATGCGTATGGTGAATTCTTAATTCGTAATTCAAAAGAGTTATTAATAGAAGGCGCTGAAGTGCTTAAGAAACAGAAAGTTATGAAGGCAGAAGAGCTTATTGAGATAATGAATAAGAAATATAATAGTATTTTTAACTTGAAAATCTAATATTTTATGTCATACAAAAAATGACATAAAATAAGTTGTTTAATTATTTTTTCCAAATATAGATATATTCGCCATACGTATCTTTCTTATTTCTCCCACGTTTTCCAAGTGGTATTTTATCATGACATTTTCCCAATACTTTTACACATACATCTTCATAAATATTGGGTGGTACATTTAAACAATAATGACCACCTTTCTTAAGATGCTTATACGTAACCGTAAAAACAGGAATATAAAAGGTATTTTCCCATTCTTCTTTCTTTATAACAGAATTTTTATTGTAGATTTCTATGTTGTAATAAGGCGGCGATGTCAAAACAAAATCATAATCTAATTTGCTATAATCTACATCTAATGCACTCTTAAAAAATAACTGTATTTTGGTTGTTGTCATTGGTTTTAACGTATCTACCATTTTTTTATATAATGGTTCCAAATTGGTATTCAAATCTATGCCAATATATTTCTCAATATTCTCACAGCATGCACCAACTAAACGACCTCCCCAACCCATCGTAAAATCTAAAAATACCTTAGGTTTATATCTACATATCATATCCTTTACTAAAATAGGTCTAAACACACCAATATTCCCAAAATAAAGCGTAAATAAACTCTTCAACATCTTTGTCTTCTGCACATTATTTTCTTTGAAAAATCGGCCTTTAAATGTACTATTGATACCGTTTCTAAAGTAGGGTTTGTTATTGTAATAATCATTAAAATTATTATATACATCAAAAAATGAGAAATTTAACCTACCTTTTGTATTTAAACGCTCAATTGAGGTAAAATGGTTAACAAAGTCTACACCTATTTTATCCAATATATTTATTTTATTGCAATCCACTTCCCTTAATTTGTTAAATGAGACTACAGCTTCATCTAATGTAATTGGATATAGTATTTTAGTTATTTGGGTTTTGGAAAGTTTCTCTAATGTTGGTTTTTTTAATAGTTTTACAGTCTTATTTTTCACAGTTTTCTTTTTACCCTTTTCTGTTTTTGCCATTTATATATCCAGAGATAAATATAAATATTACTTTACAATACTACTATATGCCGTTATTTACAACAATCAATAATTATTGTTTTTTTGGACCTGTTAGCCTGGTTGAACACCACGTGACAACAGAAAAAAATAATGAAATAAAAATATATCTCGGTAAATTCATTAAATATATAGGATTTCCTTATGTTTCTGACTGGATAGATGATGCAAAAGCTCAATTTGAATATGGAACCATTTCAAAAGGATATTATGATAATGTTTTTGCAGTTCCCTATGAATGATAGTCTGTCTTGTATTTATCTAGACCGTGTTTTGCTATATATTTCAAATGGCGCATTGTAATTGCAAACGAGCTACCTGAGTGACCTGGTGGGCTCGGCAATGATTCCATTCTTCCAATAATTTTATAAATATTTGGTTCGTTTGAGAACATAAATCCATCATTACCATTAGGTGTAAAGTCCTTCAACCAACCCAATAGTTCCAATTGACTTACAGCTGTGTAACCATTTGAAACCAAGGCTCTTGTATGGGCGTCCCGAATAAAACTAAAATCTGTCATTTGTCTTGGTTTACATCTTATTGGTTATATAATAAGTTTTCAATTTTTCATGATTCATAAAAAATCATGAAAAAAGGATTGGGTGATTCCTTTTTAGCAAGCGGTGGGATTCGAACCCACGAACCATAGATACTGCTCCGAATTTCAGCATCGTAGATACGGGCCGCAGGACCGCCGCCTTAAACCACTCAGCGCCACACTTGCTTTTGTGTCTATTTTTAATGAGATAAACAACTCATTGCGGACAGTGGGGTTCGAACCCACGCATCATTGATAACAGGTCTTAAGTCTGTCGCCTTAAACCACTCGGCCATATCCGCTTTGGTGACTGTTTTAGAGGTCAGTCAACTCTTATATCTGCTGTTTCCGTTTTGGATTCTTAAAATGAATTTTAATGAAATTGCTGGCTGGAAACGTGGTTGTTTTTACAGAACAACCAAACAGTTAGCATAATTTTTGGGGGATTTGCTGTATGAACCATATATTGTCAGTAGCTTGAATGCGTCTGCAGCCGCATCTAACTTTACTGCTTGCTAGGTTCTCTTTATTTGCTGTCTTCATTTGGATTCTGATTAAGTGAATTTTGGGTGAATTGCTGTGCGAAGACATTTTGTTCCTTACCCGATAAGGGACTCGAACCCTCAACCTCAAGATTACTTCGTCTTAGAAGTCTTGCGCTCTATCCAATTGAGCCAATCGGGCTTAGTGTTAGTTTTGTGAGTCTAACAACTCAAATTATCAGTAACATGCGTTTCTGTTTGCAAGCGGTGGGATTTGAACCCACGCCCGAAGACCTGAGCTTGAGTCAGGCGCCTTAAACCACTCGGCCACACTTGCTTTTGGTGTTAATTTTGTGAGATCTAACAACTCAATTTCCGATACGGGGAATTGAACCCCGGCCAAAGGAGTGAAAACCCTCTATCCTAACCACTAGACTATATCGGATTTTGTGGGTATTGCTGTCTTCGTTTTTTTTTAATCATGAAGAATTCTTAACGAATCACAACACAATTTACTAAACTGGATTCAAGAAAGGAATTGTTTTGTTTAGTATTGCTGTATGAAGACATTTAAGCTCTCACCGGGACTCGAACCCAGGATAGCAGATTCAAAGTCTGCGGTGCTAACCACTACACTATGAGAGCAATCCGAGACAAAGTCTCTTACGCAAGTTTTTTCTGTTTGAGTGCCTGCAAACTCATAGCCCTAATGGGGTTTGAACCCATGACTCATCCGTGTAAAGGATACGTGCTTACCACTACACTATAAGGCTTGTCGCTCCTGACAGGGCTCGAACCTGCGACCTAACGGTTAACAGCCGTTTGCTCTACCTACTGAGCTACAGAAGCATATGTGGGACTAATGATTCCCCCGACATCTTGCCCAGGGAAGTCGGAACAAGTCTGTTTTTGGTAGATACAGACAAACTGTTTTTGTCCCGATGGAGGACGAAACACCCGATGAGGGACTTGAACCCTCGACCACTAGCTTAAAAGGCTAGCGCTCTACCGACTGAGCTAACCGGGTACCAATCTTGGTTTGGTCAGTTTTTGGTAGAACTAACAAACTGTTTTGGGGCAGCGGCCCCGTCTTGCACAATGTGGGGGTTGAACCCACGACCCTCAGCTCATAAGACTGATGCTCTAACCACTGAGCTAATCGTGCAGTACTTCTTTTTTCTGCTGCGAATTTCTGTTTTCAATTTTTTATGACATCCCAAAAAAAATCTTGGCGAGATGTCAAAAAACCGACCCTGCTTCACATTATATAATCACGGGTTGGCTTTATATTATTTTCACAATTAATATATTGTTATTACCATTCATGTAGCCAAACATAGAATTAAATGAAAAAAGGGTTATTTAGCCTTTTACAAATCAAAACTACACTACAACATTTTTATTTTTCTTACCTATTTGCATTCCGACCCACTCTAAGCCTTGTGGCAATACATGTGCGAAGACGATCCACATGTCGGGCACGGCACCATCTTGAACAACCTCTTACGAGGAGATGCGGGCTCTTCATCCTCATCGTCACTCTCCATGTCAGCCCAATCCATCTGAGCCACCTTTGAAACGGGCTTGCGAACCGTGACATTGGGATGAGGCTTGTCCTCCTCATCCGACGAGGACTCCTCCAGTGCAGCAAACACATTCGCTGGGCGAGCCTTCACTGCTGGCGCACTCTCCTTCTCCACAGGTTTTGTGCGCATCGGCCACTTCATGACAACGGGCTTCTGCTCCTGCACTTTGGAAGCAACGACAGTGCAGTGGTCCGCAAAATGCCCAATCTTGTTGCACTTGTAGCAACAGTTCTCGCGCATCTTCTTGACGAAGATTGGGCAGCAAATCCGCCCCTTGGTGTCACGGAAGTTGTGGTCGTTGTAGACCCGCCAACTCTCTCCATTCTTCTTGCAGACATGGCACTCATTCTGCTTGACCTCACCCTTGATGGTCTTCTTGTTGACACGGTAGGACATGGTGCTGGTGCTGGTGCTGGTACTCGTTAACGTTTGATGAAACTGATTTGGTTGTTTTGATGCTTATTCTGTTTACGGAGAAAAAGTTTTCAATTTTTTATGTCATATGCTGGCATATTTTTTAAATTACAAATTTAGAAATTTAATATCTGTATTTAGAAATGAAATCGGCGACAAAAATCCTTAAAAATATATTAGCATGTCCCAAAAAAGCCACTATTTATAAAAGAATTAATCCTATATTATTTGATGTATCTTTAAGAGATGGAATTCAGAATGCATCAAGAGACAGGTACACTACTAATAATAAGAAAGAAATTTTTAAAAATATTGTTAAAGAATTTGATACACCAAAAATAGAAGTTGGCTCACTGGTAAATCCAAAACTCCTACCAATTATGAATGATACTATAGAACTTCACACATACGCCAGTAATAATATTAATACCGACATATATGTTCTTATACCATCTATGAAAAAACTATTCTATGCTTTTGAAAACAATATTAAAAATTTCTCATTTATAACATCAGTATCTGAGCAATTCCAAATGAGAAATGCAAAGTGCTCTATTCAAGAAACTAAAAATGATTTTGAACTTATGTTTACTAGATGGTTTAGAGAGCCACATATATACAAAACGAAGCTATATATTTCTTGTTTTAACTATTGCCCAATTGTTGGGAAAATAGATAATGATTTTGTATTAAAAGAAATATTGCATTACCATAAAAATTATGATTTCAATGAACTCTGTTTATCGGATACTATGGGAAAGATTAATATTGAAGATTTTGAATATATAGTTGATAATTGTTTGTATTTCGGTATACCACCATCCAAATTATCATTCCATTTTCATGTTTTACCAGAGAATATGGAGAACCTAGAGAAAATTATTTACTATTGTTTCTATAAAAAACTTAATAGATTTGATGTTTCTATGTTAGAAACTGGTGGGTGTTCTGTTACTATGACTCCTGAGAAATTGCACCCGAATATGACTTATGATGTTTTCTATAGAATTTTAGACAAATATATTAAACGATTTATTGCGTTGGAAGAATTGTATGGTTTAGACAGGGTAGTTTAATCTTAGTATAATATATATAATGAGTGGTTTAATTAATACTGTTACAGGAGCTGTTGGAACTGGTTTTGGAGCTGTTACAGGAGCTGTTGGAACTGGTTATAACGCTGTCACTGGAGCTGTTGGAACTGGTATTGGAACTGTTACTGGACTTTTTAGTAACGAACAACAATTAAGAAAAGATGCAGAAAAAAAAGCGGCTGATGCTTTAAAGGCAAAGCAAGAAGCTGATCAAGATAGGGCAAACGAAATTAAACAAGCCGCTGCTTTAAAAGCACAACAAGAAGCTGAAAAAGCAAGAATAGCTGCAGAAAAAGCTGCTCTTGATAAGGATGCAACCCAACAAGCTTATAAAAAAAAATTTGATTCAATAATAACTTATTCTGATAAAATTACTTGTAAAATTAAAGAATATAACAATATAAACTTTGATAATGATGATTTAATAAAAAAATATAAAATAGATGATTATTATTATCAGCTTATTAAACTTAATGATGGAGTACCTAACAGAGTTCGTAAAATAATACAATTTTTTTATGAAAATAATCCTAAATTTGGTGAAACACAAGAACCTTACTACAAAGCAGAAAAAGAACTAACACTAATAATTACAATAGAACAAGATGCTAACAACAAAATTATAATTAATGTTCCTCTTAATAAAAATGAAAATATTGTTGAATCATTTACCATAAATAATAATATATCCACATTTTCCGAAGCAGATAGAGAAAATTTACACGATTTGGTTAAAGGTATTATGAAAGCAATTAAACCAATAAACTTTTACGGGGATAATACTATTAAGTTAAATAATAAAAAAATGAAAATAATAATAGATGTTTCCAATCAAAGCAACGGTACAAATACTAAAGTTGGAAATTCACAAGCTATTAGTAACGGATTAGGTAATACTTTGCCAAATATTACTTCTTTCATTCAATTCAACGGTGGAATACGCAAAACACGTAAGAATAAAAAAGCAAAGAAATCAACCCGAAAAAATAAACAAAAGAAAAATAAAAACCGAAAAACATCAAAAAACCGTAAAACGTTAAAAAATTGATTGCTTTTTAATATTTTATTCTTTCTCAAACACATCACCCAAATCAATCATGCCTAAGCTTACCCGTGACCTCCAGTTCCAGAAATGTTTCACTGTATTCTTTGATTATCTTGTTGAGAATTTCTACCCTGACCTCAAAGAGTATACTCTCCTGTGCAATACTGTAAATAAATCCTTCTGCCACCATTCATACACTCTTACATTCCCCAGAAAAGTTGAGCTCTACACAATTAATGTCTTTACAGTTGATGAAAACGGCATAGTCACTCCACCTGGACCGGTGATGCAAAACCAGGAGATTCCTAAGATTCGCCAGTTCAAGTCTCACTTCAACGACTATTTCAAACCTCATATGCTGAAAACCAATAACAATGTTCTATCTTACACAGATATCCGTGATTATTGGTATGAGAACGGCACCGATCGTATTACGTCAGATGACCTTAATAATGGCATTATTCCAAGCCAACTGCTCTATTTTGACCTGAAGTTCAAAATTGATGTTGTTTATCATAAGACTCACATCCCCTATCCGGTTCCTATGTCTACCAAAGCACAGTTTGAGCAAAAGTGCAAGCAACTTGAATCCCGCAACACGGAACTTTGTATTAATCTTAAGAGTGTCACAGAGATGTACCAGGAAAAAGAGGAACAATATGATGTCTTGCGACGCAGAATGCGTATTGAGCGCAGAAACACCGAAGAAAAATATAGAATCATGTTTGAGAAGATGCAGAAGAAATTTAGAGAGATGTATAGCCAATGTGATACTACGGATGATTGTCCGGTATGTTACGAGAGCATTCAATCTTCAAAACTCAAGGTTCCCGGGTGCTGCCATACCATTTGCACAGATTGTGCTGGAAGGTGCAGTAATTGCCCTATTTGCAGAGAAACATATTAATATATTTATTGCAAATGTGATGTATTTATTGTATTTTTTCTCGTATTTATTTAGCATACCAAGGTTTCTTTATTTTCTAAGAGCATTATATAGAAATGGCAGAACCTATTGTTAAAGAGAAAAAAGAGGAGGAAAAAATGATGGGTGTTTCAACCGAGTCTGTTAATAATGAAAATATGGATGTATCACAAAATGCGGATGAAATATTAAAAAACCAAGAAGTAGAAGAACCTATGGTGCAAGAGTCTTCTCCTACTCCTCAGCCCTCTATGGAAGAGGAAACTGTTCCTACGTCAGAGCCTATGGAAATTAGCCCTGAATTGACATTCCCTCCATCATCTAAAAAAACTAGACGTGCTAAGTGCCCACCTGGATGCATGAGAAAACCAAAGTGCAGCAGCAGTAGTGGTGGAAAACGCAGTAAAAAATCCAAGAAAACAAAGAAAGGAGGTAAAAAGTCCAGAAAGAGCAGAAAATCAAGAAAGAGCAGAAAATAAAAAATTGAATAACATCATTAATTCTTCATGTTATTCAAACGAATAACCATGCAAACTCGTAGTCAAACTGTCAGACACCAATATGAAGTCAATATTGACTTTGATGAAGCATCCAGGTTTTGGAATTCCAATAAAAAGAAACTTAAGAATGGTTGTTATGAATATGTATGTGGTAAACAGCTTCAAAATGGTGAGTTCTGTAAAAAGAAGACAAAGAATTCACCCTTTTGTTTTGTTCATAAAAATAAAATGTAGTGCGGAAAGCATATAAATATATTCTCATTTTTTATATTATAATGGATAATATTACCCTTAGTGAAGAGAGTGGCACTGTTTCTACCTCCGTTCCTGACCCCGCACAAAACCAAGTCCGTTTAACCGACATTGAAGTCACTGATGAGAACATGGCTCTCAATATTATTGTCTCTTTTTTAGGCGTTGCTCAACAACGTGGAACCTTCAGCATTGCGGAGTCTGCCAAGATTTATGAGTGCATCCAAAAGTTTATCTCTAAGCCCGCCAATTCAAGCGCATAATTTATTTATGTAATTATAGGAATTTTAGTTCCATTTAGATTAATTAACATTAAAACACAATACCAATTTTTATGAATTAAACCACTAATAATTTAATTCATAAAAAGCGTAAACGGTTAATTTTAGCCACCGATTATATAAATATCCAAGAATAAATATCACTATTAAAATAATTAATGTATTTACCATCTCTTACTTGATAAATGCCATCTTCTAGAGTCACGCCTGAACAATTATTTTTTATACAATATTCTTTTGCACCTTCTAAAGTGTTTTCATGTGGTAACTCTAATAAATTATAATTTATTGGATAATCCATTATGTAGTATTTATTAATCCCCTCTGTGAATGTTTTTTTATTTCCAATATTTTTTAAGTTGAGTTTTAATATTGTATCAGTACCCTTTTCAATTAAATCATAACCTTTTGATGAAAATAAATTTATAATTTGATTTACATCTTCATCACTTGATAGAACATTTGTTTCAAATTGAATAACATGTGGTAAATTGATATTGTTTTGAATATCTTCATAAAATTTTTTAAGTATTACAACATCATGACCCTCTGTATCTATTTTTAAAAAATACACACCATTAATGCATAATTTATTCATAAGTTGATAAAGTGTTGAAACATCAACCTCATCTCTTGTTGATATTTGTTCTATATCAATACACGCATCTTTACACCATTTACTAACAGTTTTATGATAAGAATTTATAGAATTACATCCTCTAAACCAATCAGGGAAATTGTATTTTTCAATAATATCTGAAGTTAAATAATTTACGTTACAAGTTCCATTATAATCACTAATTCCCATATTTAATTTAATACAACCTGGTTTATCTGGTAATCTATTTAAATAATAATTAATCGGTTCAATACTAATACCAATCTTCTCATCTTTTTTTTGAATTTCAGTATCAAAATCAGAAGTCCCTATTTCAATAAAATCATAGAATTTCATTTATATGAATATTATAAAAAAATATTATCAAAACAACGAATTAATATGAATACATGTATATTTAATGCCATTTACTAAACATCATAAAAAATCTCATTGTAGCATTTACAAATTTATAATGCTAATTTAGTCAAATAGTTCTTACAGTCTGATATAAATTCATCATCTACTTTTAGTTCTGGTTTCTGAAATTTACCCCGTAATAATGCTAACATAATTGTGTTTAGGTCATCCATAGTAGCATCTAATCGCATTAATTCATTTGTTCTTATATTAAATATTTTAAACTGGTGATGATTTGAATTAGCCCCAATAGGGGCGCATTTCATCTCTTCATCAGTCAATGACCCCGAATCCTTCGTTGGTTTAAATACTTTTTCATCTGATGTAGTTGCATCCAATGAAGACCGCATTCTCCATAGCCATGAATAAATAATTACTTGTAACATATGGTCTATAGATATCTTACTAGTGCATTTCATTTCCCAAACTGTTTCTGGTGTTATCAAATCTGTCCGTGCCGTAAAACGGAATTTAACATCTTTACCAAAATGGGGTGCCAAAAACTCATCTATTTGTGCATGAGCTTTCTCATCACTTTGATGAATTATTGTTTCTTCAATACGTGGAACAATATTTGCACATTCATTACCTATCACATTATCTAATCTTTCTGTGCAGCTTGTAATCATGCTTTGAGTTAACCAATTATATTCATCACGGTCTATTTGTTTTAACTTAAAATAAAGTGTTTCTTGAACAGCCACGCTCAAATTGGCTATAAATAGATAATCATTTATGGTCTCTATATTTTCGGGTAGTTCATCTACTATATTTTTTAAATATTTATGCTCATTAGGCTTCATATTATCTACACAGGTTGATATAATATTCAATAATATATTAGAATTCTCACGAGAGCCCGACCATTTCTCAGTTAAATAATCATAATAAATGCATGGTATAGCTATTCCATTTAAGTCACTTACCTCCTCAAAAAATCCATGTCTTGTTTCTATAATACTTGGTATATCTATTTCCGCAATCTGTCTATTTTCAGATATAAAAACACGGTCCAATATTTCTGATATATCCTCAATTATAGATTCTGGGATAAACTTTATTAATTCAGTAGGTGTCAAATTATGCTTATTTGTAAAAAGTGCGTCTCTAATCTCATCTTCATCATCCTCAAAAATACTTTTATGATTACCACGAAACGTTATGTAGTCACATTGTTTCATCTCAATATGATTCTTTTTCAGAAATTCCAATGGTCTATCACTACGGTAGTTATCGCTCTCTAAAACATAGAGACCATGTGTTGCTCTAGTTGTTCCAACATAAATCGTATTTGGGCATATATCTCTCTTTAAAGTTCTCGCATAAAACTTAAAATAGGATTGGTCAAAATTCACTATAAACACATATTTACGCTGGCGACCTTTCACACAATGGAAAGTTGAGAAAACAACCTTTTTCCCTATTACTCGCTCATCTATTTTATCAGTTTCCAACATAGGCACATGACAAGGTATTCCACGCTCAACCAATATATTTTCTAGTTGCCGAATATTACTATTAGCACCCTTTACCGATGCACCTAATACAAAAATATCTTCTGGTAAGGCCCCTTGTTCTATTAATTTACATATTTCAACTGCAACTATTTTCTCTATATTAGACCGTGATTGTCTAATATATGTTACTGGCGCACCATCCCTGCATGCCTCCATACGATTTTCTCCCAACATCACCTCATTAACAAATTTACACATTTGATTTGTTATGCGGTACGACATTTTCATAGTACAAAGTTTGAATTCTTGTGTCTTCAAATAGGCAAATCCCTCCCATAAAATATCCGCAAATGTCAAGAAACGAATATCCGCACCCTTGAATTCATATAAACCCTGCATATAATCACCCAAAATCAACAATTGAATAGAATTTCCAGAATCTCTTGCAACTTTCGCCATCAATTGAAAATATAAAAATGTCATATCTTGTGCCTCATCCAATACAAAAACATCAAACTTTGGTAATTTCTCAGTTGGTGGCAAATCTTTATGTATAATATAGCGAATTCCAGTATCCGTATGAGCAGTAGATAAATAATAACGCACAGCCAGACTATGAAATGTATGAACTTTCATGTTGGTTATTCCTGCTTTCTTTACACGGTCTTTCACTTCAAATCGCAACATAGAATTATATGTCATTTGTAATAGTTGTGATGTAACTAATGCTTTTGCTACCGATAAAATAAGCGTTGTTTTTCCCGTTCCAGCACAAGAATCTACTATTACATTATGGCCATCTACTACATTTTTCAATATAATCTGTTGTTCCTCACTTAATTCATTCATATAATTATTGATTATCAATAGAAAATAATGCTAGTTTCTATTTATATTATATTATTTATTAATAAGTCTTTTTCTGCTTGACCTAACTCTTTTTTTTATAGCTCTCTTTTTTCTACTACCACCCGCTGCAGCGACAGCTGGTTGAGCTGTACGCAACCTGCTTAAAAAATCTGGCATAAATCTCATAAAACTCCTTTTCTTATTTTGTTCTGCTATCTCTTTTTCTATTCTTTCTTTTTCAGCCTTTTCTTTTTCAGCCTTTTCGGCCTTTTCTTTTTCAAATTGTGCGTTTACTGCCGCAACTCGCATTTGTCTTCTAGTGAGAGCCTGTTTTTGTGGTTGTTTTTCTGCAGTTATTCTTTCCTGTTCCTGTCTCTTTTTTTCTGCAGCTATTCTTTCCTGTTCCTGTCTCTGTTTTTCTGCAGCTATTCTTTCCTGTTCTTTTCTCTGTTTTTCTGCAGCTATTCTTTCCTGTTCCTGTCTCTGTTTTTCTGCAGCTATTCTTTCCTGTTCTTTTCTCTGAAGTTCTATTCTTTCACGCTTCAGTTTCTCTTCATCAACTGAATTTAAATCTTCCTTCTTTGGATAATAATTTTTAATTAATCTATAGCAATCACTGTTTATAGTATCCTTACCTTTCTCATAAATAATCAATTGGTTATCTACCTTATCCAAAAACTTATCATTTTTGTATGTGTCAAATAACATATCAAAATATTGTTTTAATCTAGAAAATGGACCAAATCCTTTTGATTCGTTATAATTAATTTCATTATCTACAATAAACTTTATTTCATCATCTATTATAAGTGGTATTGATTTTTCATCTACGTTTACGACTCTTCCGAAATCTATTAGACGCATAACTATTTTATTACCATCATATTTCACCATTGCATTATTCAAATGCAAATCACAATGAATATATCCAGTTTCTTCCAATAATCTTATTATCATAAATAATAATTGACATAGGATATCATATTGACTATTTTTTGTATATCTATTTACTATACCTTCACCATTTAAAAAAGAATGTATTGTTTTATATTCAGATGCAGATTCCATTACAATAACGCCTAATTGGTAAGACGTATTTGTATTCAATTCATTCATAACATAAGAAACCATATTCTCTGCTTCAGTTTTAGAACCACATTTTTCTTTCAATAATCTCAAAAAATCTGTTGATACTGCTCTTTCGGTCATTTTCGCTATTGCCACTAAGGATGGACATACGGGTTCGCCCTTATTAATTGTATTTTTATAGATTTCGCTTTGAGTCTTTGCCTCTTTCTCAAAATCTGAATAAATATCTGTTTGTTTATTAAATCTCTCTCTATCTAATGAAATATATTGTGTCATATTTGTCTCTTTACTACTCAGAATAACTAGTTTAATAACCAATGTATAAACAGGAACATCGTGTTTTGTTTTTTGTATATTTAAACCTAGAAAGGGTGCTATCGTATCAATATTATCTAAATTTGATGGTCTATCAATATCTAGTTTTAATATGAACCCTTTTAATGATGAATATGCTATTTTACTTATTCTACAAGTTGGATTATTGACCATTTTCATAAACAATTTAAACGGTGGCTCCTTATTATAATTTACATGACATATCAAACCCCCATAATATTCCTCATCCAATATACTCATGTTATCTTATAATATGAATATATTTTTATTAATTTCTAAATGCGAAGGCAAATGTTCCAACAGCAGCGATTCCTAGCACTAGTCCTGTGTGATAATATACCTGCATTCCTCTGTACATTCCTAACCAAGCCTTTGTTTGTTCAGGTGTCTTAATATGATTCAACATCCAGTCCGATTTTGGAGAAAGAACATAATAAAAGTAATTGGTAACGAATGAAATCGCCACTACCATGCAAACTAAAGTTAATGTTGAGAAACGATTTTTACGTATTTGCGTATTATAAAAAATGATAATTAGAGAAAGAATAAACCCCAAAATATACCCAAAATAATAAATACGAGTTCTCTCATCAACTATTTTTTCATACGTTCCCACTAAATTTTCTGGTAATTGTTTCTTATAATTAACTATAATATTGCTATCATAAGTAGCATAATTCATATAAATCATTCCAATTAAAAAAACGGCTGAAACACCACAACTTAATGAACAAGGCATTCTATATAATAAAACAACATTATATTAATTCCATTCCAGAGAAATTTTCAATCATTCTTATGGATGTAGTTTCAACTAGTAATCCATTAGCATAAATACCATAGTTCGCACGTATATCATCATGTTCTAACGCTAAATGCCATATATTAGAAAAGCCCTCTTTCTCATAGGGTTCTGTGCGAGTATCTAAACAAGCCATTAATCTATATTTCTTATCCGTAACATAAATGCATCCTAATAAATCCTCTGTCTGTTCACGTTGGCCTTCCGTAATATTATCAACAAGAATACTGTGGCAACCTGTCAAAACCAAATCATCAATTAATTCAGGGTAGTTTTCTTTCTTGCAAACATATAATCTATCTTTGCTCCTTAAATAATTTCCTGGATTATACATTTTCTTTGTACCTATTATTTTCACTGGAACTGGGCCATGTAATCTTGTTTTTACTAAGGTACCCTTTCTCAAATTTTCAATAGGAATATATGATTCAACACCATTCTCTACGCACAATATTTTGCTTCCCTCCAAAAAACAGATACTTAGAGTACC
>Ga0114979_10001343_pt1 | contig 16510 bp, 8 predicted proteins | sample S_140625_EF_Meta_FD_87315 | JGI IMG/M metagenome (GOLD analysis project Ga0114979, IMG submission 87315) | Freshwater microbial communities from Lake Simoncouche, Canada to study carbon cycling - S_140625_EF_MetaG | ecosystem: Environmental > Aquatic > Freshwater > Lake | place: Lake... | reverse complement strand
CACTCTACAGTAAACCGAATAACTTCCAATTGCTGGAGTTGTTAATGTTAAAGATGATGTAGTTCCACCAATAGTTGAAGTGGATTGAGCACCATTCACATACCATTGATATCTTAAACTTGCATTATTTCCATCATTTGCAATTGCAACAATATTAAATGTGTGACTATTTCCCGTAGTAATTGTCTTATTTGATGGTTGTGTGGTAATTGAAATATAATTTCGAATTGTTGTGGTAATTGTGTTGGATTTTATTGGAGAATTAATTGCTGGAGCTTTATTTCCAACCTGTGTATATGTCACAATACAATAATAACTTGCTGCCTGAATTTGATTTGTCAATGTTAATGTGCTGTTTGTTTCACCAGACATTAATCCATCATTTCGATACCACTGATAACTAAGAAGTCCAGAAGAAGTAGTATTTGTTGCTGGATTTTTTGCGGTGGCAGTCGCAACCAAACTAGCACTACCATTGTAATCAATAGTAGTATCCGTTGGTTGGACAGTAAAAGATAAAACTGGTGGAGAGACTTCTTGAGATGTTTGAAGTCTCTTATTAAGAGGTAATGGCATTAGCTGAAGTTTTGACCTGCGGTGATACCATAATAATTACTACCATCTAATGTGGTAAATGAGAATAAGTCAGTTCTATTTGCTGTTGAAGTCATTGTGGGAGCAACTCCACCTGCCCAGTATACTGTTGCACCTTGGAATGTGAATGAAACAGTTCTTCCCCCTGTGCCATCTTGTGTCAGTTTTACCAAGAATGTTGTAGATGTTGTTGTTGGCACATTTGTAATCAAGAATGAATTAATACTCTGATTCAATGTAATATTGAATGTTTGAGCAGAAGAAAGATCTAGAGTCGCAATATTAGTTGAAATGGATGGACTTGAAATTGCTTCAGTATAGGATTTAAGTCTAGTTCTTCCTTCAACATCAAGAATTGAATTCTCACGAAGAGTGAGAGTATTTAACTTTAGAGATTCCTTTACATCAAGTGTCATTGTAGTTGTAACACCAGCAAGAATTGTAGAAACTCCAACTCCCACAAGATTAAATGATGTTGAGAAGAAATTGCCAGTAACTGTAAGTGCTCCACCAACAGTCACAGTGCCAATAAATCTCGATTCACCTCTTACATCCAGTGCAGTAGATACTCCAGATCCAGTTTCATTTAGAATTGTAAGTTTAGCAAATTGTGTATTTGTGGTGCCGATACCAACTTTACCTAACTGATAAATTCCAGGAGTTGTAACTGTCCAAGAAGTTGTCAGAGGAAGATTAACAAGTCCTGAGGCATCTCCATAAAATACGGATCCAGTAACAGTTCCAATAAATCTTCCTGCACCATAGACATCTAAAGGATATTTTGGATTAGTGGTGCCAATGCCCACAGATCCAATACCCGTAATTACAACTGCGGTGCTGATTCCACCAGTTGGATTTTCAAATCCAAATTGGAATGAATTATTTAAAACTGTCGTGGTGCCAACACCAACTCCAAGTTTATCAAATTTGAAGTCATTTGAATTTGCGGAGAGTGCAATTGGACCAAATCTTCTCCAAACATTTTCTTTCGTATATGTCCATCCAGAATAACCACCTTGACTTGGTGAAGTATAATTTGTAAAATCTCCAATGTTTCCACTGTCTGTAGGTGTTGAAATTCCAACTGTGAATTTTCTTGAAACTTCAGCATCACCTTGCAGATACATGGAATATGCTTCCATTCCTTTCAATGAATTGGATGTAATCTTTTCATTAAAGACTACTGGACCATCGAATTGACTCAATAAGTCTTTGGATGGACCTCCTTCCACACGAATTGAGCGACTAATGTTAACTTCAAGTGGAGTTATAATATCAAATCCAACATTAACTCCTCCGGTAGTTCCTAATTCCTCACCGGTAGTTGTTTGTATTGGAGAATCAAATGCTTCTTCTTGACCAGTTGCAGAGCTAACTTTTTTATTTCCAACAAAGAAGTCACCAGTATCATTCATACCAGTATAAACAACCAATCCACCATTTTCTCTTAATGCTTGAGAAAGAAGTTTTTCTTGATCAGTTAAAACTCTATCTTGTTTATCTGGAAATGCTGTGGAGTAATTTCCTGGACCATATCCAAGATACTCAAATGTTTGATTAGAAGCACGAATAATAGAGTGTCTTCTGAATTCAGTTGGAATGACTTTTATTTTTTTGACAGCACTGAGTGTGCTGTGAATTCCAGCAACAGAACCTAAAACACCACGGAATACTGTAAGTGGCACTTCATCTGAAATTCTTAAGACTTCAGAATTTATCTGCACATAATCTCCAAGTTTAAGACCTGAAGTTGAGAAATTTTGAATTGAAATTGAAGTTGTGCTTCTGCTGGCAATATCTGCACTTAAAACTGTAGTAATGCCCGCATAGATGGGCACCATTCTTCCACCAATATTTTCATCATTATATGCAGTATATCCTCCCTGAGAAGTAAATCCTTCTCGGAAAAGATAAATGTCTCCAGTTGCTGTTGGAGATGTTGTATTGATTCCAAGATTCAATACAACTGTGGAAATTCCTAAGACTTCCTTAACTATAAAACTTCCATTATATTGAGTTTGTCCAGCACCAACAACTCTAACTTTATTACCAGACAGTAATCCATGAATTGTATTTCCAACTCCAACTGTTTTAACTGTTGCAATACCAAGAGAACTATCATAAGTAAATGAGCTTACCTTTACCGAAGGTCCAACATTATATAACTGAGCATCTGTGGAATTTGTAATTCCAACTCCAACAGTTGTAAATCCTACGATTGAAGATCCACTGGAAACATTAATTGTGTTAATTTCTCCAGTTGCAATTGAAGTAATACGATAAAGATTGTTATAATCTCTATAGGAATCTGATGCGATTCCAGTCAAACGAATTACATCATTGGTGTTATTAATAATTGAATTGACTGTCACATATGCAGGATAATAAGTAAGAGATGATGTTGTTGCAACACCCACAACTGCAAGTGTATTTCCAACACCATAAGCAGATCCAGGATCTACAATTTTAATTGCAGTAATTGATCCAACACTGTTTACAGTTAGAATTGCTGTTGCATTCTTGCCAGTTGTAGATCCAGCAAAAGAAACTAATGTTGCATTATAAAGATACTCTGTGCCTCCAGTATTTCTTCCATATCCTTGTCCAGCAGAAGTAATTCCAACTGATTTGATTCCATTTAATCCATTATCATATTCGGTATAGATGATATGAGTTGTGCTAGAAGTTGATACAATATTTGTAATTCCAATTGAAACTGAGACATCTGCAATAAATTTTTCTGTGGTCTCTCTTGTTAAACTATTTTTTAAATTATTTGTGACAACTCTTCCCAATATATCAGATTTTGCATAACTTTTTGCAGCATCAGGATCCGATAGGGGATTATCTCTATCAATTTGAGGATACAAATCTTGAATATTCTGTGAGAAATTTTCATCAGAAAGAAGATTTAATGTTGGCGAATTACTTGCATTAACTGCAATTAAATGATAAACACCATCCTGTTGATTTGCAATATATTTTTTAACTTCTTGAGATCTATAAACATAATAAGTTTCAAGATAGTCAGATTTTTCAAAATAAGGCAACTCTGTTGTAGTACGTGTGTCTACATTATTTTGAAACGCTCCTGGATCACTACTCAACGAAATAGTAAATGCTTTTGCACTTGAAATTCCAGTTACTGTATAATTTTGATTATATGCTGAAAGTGCTACTCCAGTAGTATTCTTACCACTCTTTACATTTCGAAGATTAACTTTGGTGCCAATCGAAAGATTATGTGGAATTTCTGTAATAACTGTTGCAATTCCAGCAGCAGAAGAAATACCAGCAATAATACGAAGATTTCTTCTTACACTTTGATTTGATAGAATATCATTTGTAATTGCAAGTTGTCCAGATTCAATTGTTGAAGATGATTCTTGAATAATAAATCCATCAACAGGTTTTCTTGCAGTTGTTACTTCTTTTGGAATTACATAGCGAAGTCTATAAAGTTTATCAATTGTATTTCTGGTATCTGGATTTCTCTGTATATAAAGTCTTGGTGAGCGAAGACCTAAAGTTGTCGTTCCTAAACCTACGACTCTTGGATAAATTGTATTTTCTGTAGATGCTGTGGAGACATTAACATACCAATTTCTAGAGACTGTATCAAATTGAACTGGATGACCAATTTCACCTGGAAGTTTATCGGATACTCTACTAGAAATTTTTAAAATTCCACCATTATTATTGATTGAAATTGCATTACCATTTAATGCTTCATTTAAAGTTTCCGAAAGTTTAATTGAAGTATTTCCAGCTCCAGAAGTTGAATTTACAATTGCATAATAGATACGATTTTCAAGAATTCCATCTGGCAAGAATCCAGTATCACTTAAAACTCTTACACTTTCTCCATTTATGAAGTTATGAGGTAATGTAAATGTAATATCAGAATTTGTAGTCGTAATGCTATTGATTCCGGAAGAATTGCGATTTACTGTGACTGTTTTTTCTGAAGAAACCTGAGTTAAATCTCCCTTTTCTCCAGATGGCATTACAATTCTGGAATTATATTCAGATGTATTTGTGCCATCTGAAATCAATACGAAAATTTTATCGTTTTGTTTTGCACCAACTCGATATCCATCAATTGTTGTTGACGGAGGAACATCTGGATTTGATTCTCCATAAAGGTATAGATGAGAAGAAACACCCACAGAAATTGTTTTTGAAATATCAATTGAAGAAAATTCTGTAGTATTTGTGGTTTTAACAATTTCTTTTGGTGGAATGATGTGAGTAATATACCCAACATCATCTTGTGGAAATGCATAATCTCGATATCCAACTGCTTTTAAAGATCTTGCTCCAAAATTGGAGTTTGAGTTTGTGATGGATAAATCTCCACCAGATTCTGTAACAAAATGATCCGCAAATCCAATTGCAAATACAGAAACTACTTGAATAAATGCATTGTTTGATGCCTTAATATGAAAGTTTCGATATGCTGGTTTAAAGATAGCACTAGAATCTTTATAAAGAGTTTTCTGACCATCAAGATAAGTTAAGTAACTTCCATTGCTATATTTTGCAAATGCCTTATTATCTTTTTGTAGACCAATTCCAGTGAATTGTGCCACAACCATAGATTTAAATCCAGTTGCCTTGCTACCATCAGCCAACACACCACACATACCAAAAACAGATCTCAATGAGATGTTAAAGATATATGGAGATGCTGAGGTTACTGTATCAACTGCAAGTTCAACGGTGCCGCTAGTAATTGTTGGTTTTGGATCTCCAGGAATATCTTGAATTTGATAAGTAAATTCTTTGGTGCCGCTAATATAACTTGTAATTCCACTGACAACATATTGTCCATCATATTCACTACTTACATTACTCACTGAGAAAGTAGTATCTACATCTAAACCAACTAAAGGTTGATTGAGAGTAACTGTAACAACTTTACTTGCACTTACTAAGGTTCCTCCACCAGAGCGAATACTAGTAATACCAACAGATCCACCAGATGGACCAACAATTCGATATTCATCAATTTTAGTTTCAAAGTCAAATCCACCAGATGGATAATCTGGCTCCACTGCTCTTCCAGATGGAGCATCATAGAAATCACCAACCTTTTGATAATACATATCAAGATCGGTATATGTAGAATCAAGTGTCAAAAATGAATCATTGATTGAAACTTTGTTTACACCATCAGCATATTCAAAACAAGTTAGTTTGTGATGACTAAAGTTTGGTACAAATAAATCACCCAAATAGTTTTTATAGCAGTTACCATTTGGATCTGCATCAAAAATTGTAAATTGCCAAAGATATGTGGTGCCAGTAACTCTAAAAATTGCAGATCTTTCAATATTATCATTTTCCGGATCTGGAACATACTTTGGTCTAATTTTTGTTTTTCTTAAATCCAGACCAACAATAGAAGTGCCACGAGGAAGAATTACACCACCACGAACACTATTCAATTTATAAAGATCATTTAAAGGATCTTCCAAATTTAAGTTTGATGTGCTAGTTAATGGTGCTAAAGACTGATTCGATTGACCATCTCTAGTATAATATCTAATTTGCCCAGAACCATTATTATAAGGAATCCATCCAGGACGATTATCAACTATATGATCTCCAGGATATAAGAGAATGGTTGTTTTACTGAATAAATCGTTATTTAATCCTGCTTGATATGAAAAACGAGCTGATTCAAGTAATGCTCTCTGAATCGTCTTAAATGGGCGAGTTAAAGAGTTACCTCGGTTTTCCTGCGAATCTGTGGAGTCAATATCATTGGGGGAAACGTAAAGAATATTGCCCTTTGTATTCTTTAAAAAATTATCTAAACGACTGAGAGGCATCTTATTACGACTAAAATATTTTTGCTTATCCTATTTAGCAGAAAATACAAGTGGTAAGCCCCATGACGGAATTGAACCATCCTCTGCAGTTTACAAAACTGCTGCATCACCACAATGCTTATAGGGCAATAGGAGTGGTGAGATTCGAACTCACCCTGTAGGCGTTTTAAGCGCCCTGTCTCTGCCGCTGGACTACACTCCCAATAATCCCCTACAGGGGACTGGAATATGCAAGAACGTTTTCATCAAGAACTTCACGCACAAATTTCAAAACATTCAGAAATTCATCCATAGAGTCACAACTTACAGTGCGCTCTTCACCGCTACTTGAATATAAATTGAATGTGCGAGATTGTGAATTTACAACACAACGAATCAACTGAGAATTTTGATTGGACATTGACTGGTCTTGGTTACTCACTTATTATAGCACGAATCGGAGCTCCTGTCAAGGGGGTCTCTACAACCAATTTTTCAATATCTTTTCTTTCTGCCTGAACGAAGTAAAAGCAATCGATATTGGATCCACACATAGACCGAATTCTAATATTTTCACTATCAAAGTTGGATACAACTAAATTTTGATCATATCCAATTTCAGTTAGAGAAACTGTAATGGTATCCGTATTTACCAAGTCTTTCCAATAATCTGGAAGAGGTATTACATTCGACCCAGTAATTCTTCCTCTAATATAAACAGCATTCTCAGGTCCTTCTAAACACCCATGTTTTAATCTCATACCATCTTTTGATGGATGTGGAATATCAAAAAACTTAGCTGATGCTGAAAAAGTACCAGTAACTCCAAGATCTACATCAACTCTTACACTTCCTGTAAAAGTTGTCAAAATTACATCTACATTAAATGTTGAAATTTGTCCGGTATTCTTTTCTAAAGTTATACTATCTGTATTTGTGCCATTTAAATGAAGGTAAACATAATCACTAGTGTTGTTAATCAACACCATTGCAACATCATTTAATGCGAATCCAGATTCGGTAGGTATATTGTACCAATTCGGTTCAGTATTATCAAACCTATAACCAGATCCTGGTCCAGTAAAAGTTCCATAACTACTAAAATTAAAACCTGCCATTATTTGTCAACCTCCAAAACTAATTTTTCAATATCGTTTCTTTCTGCATATATTGTATAGTAGCAATTAATTGGTGATGCTGAGTTATTTTTTACAATAATCTGCTGACCCCAGTTAATTTTATCAACAAATAATTCTTGATAAGTTTTGAATGGTGTCAGACTCACTGTAATTGTTTCAAAATCAACCAATCCATGCCAATAATCTGGAATATTGATGACATTTTTACCTTCCAATTTTCCACGAAAATAAACTCCATTTTCTGGTCCTTCTAAACATGCATGAATTAAATGCTTGTCCGGTTTAAGTGGATGATTTACAATAAAGTTTTTACGATTAGCAAGTAAAATATCCGTAAAGATAACTCTTGCTTTAATATTCTCGACGGTGATGAGAGTATCTACCTTTAGAAAACTTTTAATTCTTGCAAAAGTTTTGACAAATAATGAATAGAATGGTGGAGTTAAACAATCAGCATTTGTAGTTTCCGAAGCAGTAATAGTTCCATATTCAGTAGGTATTGGTGCGCCAATATCATCCTCACCTACATGAAGTGGTCCCTCAACATACCCACTTCCATAAGTTCTTAATGTTGTTGTGCTATCCTTACTACCACATTGTAGTTGTCCACCAATACTTACGTCATCAAATGCAAATGGCATAATTTTCTCCTATTTAAATGTAGAATTAATTCCGTTAACCGGAGGTTTTTTTGATGATGAATTTGTAAATGCTTTTGCCATTCCCATTTTCATTTCCAAAATATTTGTAATTTTAAAGGCACCATTTCCTGATGATATTAATTTTAGCATTCTCTTGGCATCAACGTCAATAGTTGGTGCATGAATTGAAACCTTTTCACTCCCTTTGATATGAACTGTTCCGTTTTGATTGTCCAATACATTATGAGTTGCATCAATATGAATATTTCGTGCTTTTAAACGAATATCACCGTTTTCTGCAGTAATCGCAATATCACCATTTTCACCAATCATAACAATTGCACAACTGTTATTTGGTGTTTTTTTACCTGCTTTAACTTGCCAAGTGCCAGGAGTGCTGAATAAAGTCCATCCAGAAGCTTCTGGTCCTCGATTTACATCAAAAGACAAATAATGTGATGGATCATATCCAGATGTAAGTTTAAATGCTGAAAAAATTGTTTCATCATTCCAATATCTACCCTTTTCAATAATTACATCGGGTGTACTATCACTAATATTAAATCTAGCATCAAAATCAGCCATTTGGTTTTCCTACACAATCGATTACAATTACCAATTCATTTGGTTTTACTTTTTGAGTTGTTAAATCAATATCACCGTATCTCTTCACTCTTAAAATTGGGAATATTTCTGCGTTGATTCCCGTTTTACTTTCAATAATAATTTTTGGTCTTGAAGTAACTGGTCTTCCCTTATTTAGTATCTTGATCGAAACCAATCTACCAAACGGATCAAATAGTGGTTTAAGTTTAGCTCCATTATCTGGAATAATTTTAATTTTATCATTGGCATCATAATATATTCCAGTATCCCGAATATCAGTATCATCAATCTCAACAACTGCGCCATAAGGACCAGTGCCGATTCCCGAAGTATTTTTATTTGTGGATCCAATACCAATTGCTGCTTTTGATGTAGTGCTTCCAATTCCAGAAAGACTTCCACTTATAGTCAATTGCCCAGTGCTTCCAATTCCTATAGGAGCATTTCCTGAAGGACATGGAATTGTAATTGTAGCTCCAGTTGGAAAACAATATGTGCTACCAGATTTTGTAAAGTCTGTGGGCAATCCGGCAATTGTGGATGCAGCAGTTGACACAATAACACATGCACCAGGAGGAAGTGATACTAAACTTCCACATTTAACTGAAATTGGTCCTGATATGGCAATTGAATTTCCAATTCCAGTTTGATTGCCTATGGGTCCACTAGGACATCTCACAAAACCACCAACACTAACATTTAATACCATATCATCCCAATCGTCACCACCCTCTTCCACAACTAATTTATTTTTTCCTCCAACTGGAGTTTCATCTCCAATATAAAGTTTTCCGTTAGCAGAAATGCATGGACCATACACCTTTCCACCTTCCAAATTGTATATTTTACTCACAAGATTTTCTTTTATTACATCAACATCAGGTATAGTAATGCTATGGAATATTGCTGAAGATTCTGAAGTTGTAATGTTCACATTTTGCACTCCAGTGTATCCCGACAAATCTAAGTAAATTCCTGGTCCACCAGTTGCAAATTGACATGCTGATATAATTCCTGTTGGATTTATGATGGAAGTGATAATTCCCGTGCTTCCAAATGTAGTCGATCCAATTCCAGTTTTATTACCATTTGGTAAAATTAATGCATTGCTTGTAGATCCAATACCAACAAGAGTATTTCCATTTCCACCTAAAGAACCATTTGGTGCAGAAAGATATCCATTGCCACCATCAATCACATCAATTGCAACAACTTTTCCATTATCTACAGATACTCTTGCACGAGCTCCATTTCCGTTTCCACACTCATCTTGAAATAATACAAAAGGACTTGTTACATAATCAATTCCAGATTTAATTATATCTACTGCCAGTATTTGACCATTAGTGCCAATAACTGCATTTGCAAGTGCTCCTGTGCCGCCACCACCAAAAATATTTACTTTAGGTGGACCACAATTAACAATACCAGTATTACATGGAGATGAATTTCCAGAAGATCCACCAGACGAAAAGAATCCACCTCCAGTAATGCTGTTTAATGATGATGTGATTCCAGTAAGACCTTGCTGTGTTATATTTGAAGGAAATGATCCAATGTTGTCAACAACTTTTTGGAAATTTGTAATTTGCTCTGGATTTGGTCCATTCAACCAAGACCAAGATTCATGTTGTGGGCAATTGTCTTCTTGCTCGCATGAGAAAAAACTTGTAATTGAAGATACAAAACTAAGAGCACTAAAAACTTGTCCACCAGCAGCACCAATTCCTTGAACAATTTGGTTGATTGGCTCCAATGCTTTAGATATTCCAGATTCAATTTGACCCAAAACATTGTCTAATAATGAAGAAACTAAATTTTCTATAGCACAGATGGGTGCAGTAATAAATGTCGATGCTGCAGAAGATAAAAATTTAGAAATTAAATCACCAAGAGTATCAATAATTTTGTTAAAGATACATGAAATTCCATCAATCGATTTTTGCTGTGCCTCTCCTGCCTTAAGTTGTTTTGTAATTGGTAAAATACCAACAACATCTTTTATAGTTGCATTAATTTTATCTAATACAAATCCTCTCAATTTTCCAATAATATTTTTTAAAAATCCGGAAATAATACCAGTAACTTTTTGAATTTCATTTTGAATGTCTTGTATTTTATTTGTGACCGTAGAGACAAAAGAATCGTAATATTTCTGAATTGACTTAATAAATTTCATGAAGTTTTTGATGGCCTTACTTATTCCATCTAATTCTTTTTTATTACTCTTACAAGCATTTCCCAAAGAATATTCATTGTTATCTTTTTGTTGTGCTTCTTGATGTTGAGTCTTTATATCTCCAGTGCCTTGACTTCCTTCAGTACTTGGAGATTGTGTTGGATTTGGTTTATTACTTGATACATTTACCTGTGGTGTGCCTCCAGCACTTCCAGTTGGTATTGATGGTGCTCCAGGATTTGGAGTTGTCTGAGATTCAATTTGTTTTGACTCTTTTACAGCATGAGGAGGAACTTTCTTTCCATTTGAAGTATATCCAGAAACTGGCATATACCCAGCACCAGATGGTGGAATTGTTTTGGATAATAATGTTTGTGCAGAATTTCCAAGTAATCCAATGATAACAGGTTGTTGAGCATTATCACCATCCAAGAAGAATCCAAATACAAATTCCCCACCAGCAAATCTGGGAGTCTGGGAATTTCCACCGGATCCAGATCCTGCCGTAGTGGGCAACATAACCAATGCCCATGGAAGATCATCATCTTTAAGTTGAGTTACATCTGAGGTATGATAACCAATAACTCTAACTTTAACTCGATGCTTAAATCCAGGCAAATCATTCTCGCTTGCTTTTGGCAATTCTGGAATATTTTCCTGCCAAATTTTTGCATCTGGAACTTGACCGATCCACCAAATGAATCCGTCTCTACCAATAAAATTTTTATTTAAAAGTGCTGATTGTAACATTATTCAAATATTTTACATTCTGGTGCATTTGGATTTTCATCACAAAATAATTCCAATGATGTTGGAATATGAGTATCTTCTGGATGTTTATGATTATATTTTTCCAAGGATTCCAATTCCGATTCTAGATGTCTATGTCTTTGTTTAGAAATAGTTGGATCATCCAATTGTTTTCTAGTATTTTTTATGTGACTTAAAATTGTTTGCATAAATTGATATTTGGTATATGTATATTTAATAAGTTTTCTTTCCAACAGAATCTCTTACCAAATCTAAGTAGGTAAAAAATTCGTTTCCGCCAACTGAATGGCACAATCCAGAAATTAAATAATAACCACTGGTTTCCCTATTTACAGAATTAACATCACCTTGCGCCAGAGCTGGAAATTCACAATAAAGTAAATCTCCAGCATGAAGACTGAAATCTCCTGCCACAGTAATTGAAATTTTATTTGAAAACAATTGATTAAATCTCATAATCGATTGTGCCAAAGTATATTCAATTTTATCATTTGTTTCTTCTTTTTTATTTTTCCAATTTTTTAATTGCTCAATTGATGTAGATCCTTTGGGAAGAGTGCCAACATCTTTTATAACAGACATAAATCTTGTTGGTTTTTCCAAAAACTTTGAAGAAATTGCATCCAATTTTTTTCCTGCTGTTTTTACATTATTGATTTGTTTTTGTGATGTTGGAAGAGCTTGTTGTGGACCTTTAGATATGCTTCCATCAATTGCAGAATTAATAATTGTATCAACCTTAAAGGTATATGGACAAAAGACCAATATCCTGGAATTATATGAACCAACTTGCATTTTTGCTTGCACATTTGTATTCTGATCAATTGAATGATCAAGAATCCTTGTATAATTTCCTGGAGTATTGTCTACAACAGATCCTGGAGTATTGCTATAACGATATTTACGAATTTTTTTTCCAGAAATATCCAATAAACCATCAACAGATTTAAATTTATATCCTTCTGAAGTTTGAAAGAAGAAAAATCCAGCGCCAGTTCCGGGAGTTACATTTGTTGGAATTGATTTTGATGACAACCAATCCAAAAGATATAATGGAGAATGTTCGTTTGCAATAAATTCATAAACATTTGAAGTTTCTTCAATATCATAAGATTTTACGCCAAGTTCTTTTAATATTTTCTCAATACTATCAGAAATTTTTCCACCATACCTTTTTTCAAGTTTAGTTTGCTCATTAATCAAAAACTCTTGAGTCACAAAATCCAATTTATATCCTGACGAATTGGTATTCAGAATACCAGAATCAATTGCATTTACATGTAAAATATTATCACCGATCAATTTCAATTTATTTTTTTTATTATCTTCCATTATAATTTGTACAGATTCTCCACCTCTTACTGGAAGTCCAGTCAATAAATTTGTTTGAGTTTCATTTGATTTTAACTTGGAAGTGCCAGCATCAGCAAAAACTGCATTTGCAGTAATAGTTGCTGAAAGTATATTTTCATAGTAGTTAAATGCAGCAACAGCAGGTCTCAAGTCCACATTGGTTCCATCACTACCAGTAATTGCAAAGGTAGATATTAGTGTATTTTTTGAAGACTCAAGATCTGGAATTCCGGTCATTGTTGAAGTATCATATGATAAACATTATTAGTATTTAATGATGTATATGATTGTGATGGTTCGGCATAAATTCCACCAGAGGAATTTTTACTTGGCACAGCAGCAATCACTGTTGTATTAATTGGAAGAATATAGGTTTTATTTCCATAATATGAAGGTTGAAATTTAATTGAAGGTGATGTGGCTAGAGATGATGAAGTTGGGGAAGTGACTCCTGGCATAATTGTTGCCATATTATTCTTTTTAACATCACCACCACTTCCAAATTTATATTGATTTAAATAATTAATATGCTTTTGTTGATCACCACTTTTATCACCAGATCTTTCCCAGTTATCAACCCACCACCACGCAGCTGCAGCAGAATTTGAAAATTGTTTTCCCTTATATTGAGGTCCAACATCTTCTATCATTGCATAATCGATTTGCCCCTTCCAATTAGTTTTCCAATTCGGAACATTTTTAACCATTGCATTAAATCTTACACCATTAAATTGAAACAATCCTCCAGATGTTAAACCGTTTGTATCAGTAACAGCAATTCCAGGTCTGAAAGTACTTTCTCGTTGTATATTTGCAACCAATCCCTTTGCGTGATTATCAGAATATCCTTTACTGCGAATATATTCATACATCATTTTTGCCTTTGATAAAGTATCACCAGACATTGCTGGACTCGAATCAGAAACCCCACCTCCTCCACCACTACTTTTAGAATCTTTATCTTTTTTTCCATCTTCCTTTCCTGCTGGAGATAAATCAAAATCTGGAAATGCTTTTTTAAATATTTCAACAAACTTTGGTTTAATTAATTCATATATTTTCTTTGCTAGAAAATCTCCAATCCACCCACCAATAAATGCTCCCAACATAGATCCAATTCCAAGACCAATTACTGTTCCAAGTCCAGGAATAATGCTTCCCAATAATCCAAAAACTGCAGCCCCTAATGGAGTACCAATCCAAGCACCAATTCCTGCTCCTATGGCACCTGCTAGAGCTCTATCAAAAGATTCCTCCCCAAGTGCCATATCAATTCCAAGACCAACTATTGATCCAAGAAAAGGAATTCTTTTCATAAATCCACTTGCCATTTTTAAATTTTTCGCACCTTTTCCAAAAAGTTTAAATGCACCTCTTCTCAATCCCTGAGGCATCATTTTATATGCCCCAGTTTTTGCACCACGAATTAATTTCGGAATTGCTCTTTGTTTCTTCAGTATTTTTTCTGGAGTAAATCTATTTCTTGCTGCTCTTTGACCAAATCTTTGCTCATATCTTGTCTTCACTCTTAAATCATATGATCTAGCACCAAATCTTGCATTTGATGCAGCAGTTTCTGCTTTATAAATTACCCTATTAACAAATTCACGTTCATTAAAACTAAGTCCTGCTTTTTTAAGAGCATCCTGCCCTTTTTTAGAAATTTTTTGCACATCTTTCCAACTTAATTTTCTTTTACCATAAGTTTTAGCATCAGCCCTAGTGGATTTAATTACATCCTCATATGCATTTTTAGACGCTGCTGATGGATCTTTTACTTTTGGTCTGGATCTTGGTTCTGGTTTCTCCATTCCACCTTCCATACCTTCAGTTAAGGAATCAAAAATGTCATAAAGAATCATAGATCCCATTAAGAAATCTAAGAATTTTAATTTTTTATCTAACTCATTAACAACAACAAAAAGATTTTTTTCTTTATCATCAAGTTTAACTCCAACTATTTTTGCTAATGCTTTTCCACCTTCGACAATTACAAATTTAAGACCAGAATAAATTGCATCCGTCAGTGGTTTTAAAAATTTACGAATACCCTCTACAGTTTGAATAAATTGCTCAACAATACCCAAAATTTGAGGTATATATTTAAAAAATTTATTAACCAACCAACCAAAAAATAATAATCCTACTATCTTTTTGATACGATCAAAAATACCTATCTTTGGTGCTTCAATTCCATCTTTATCTGTTTTTGACTTTGATTTTTTTTCCTCTAATACATCCTCCTTCTTTAACTTTTCTGCTTTATCACTTTCTTGATTTTTTTTAAAAGCATCTTTCCTTTTTTTTTCTTCTCTTCTCTTTAATAAATTACGAATGCTTACAATGACATTTTCAATTCCAATTAATTTTTTTGGAATTTTTTTATCTTCTTGTGGGGTTTCTGTAGGTTTTATTTTTTTGAAAGTGTTTAATGAAAGATTTTCAGCAGAAACCTTTACAATCGAAGAATTGATTGATGCAGATTTTCTTGGTGGTAGTAATTTTTGTGTAGATATTGCCATATTATCTTGTTGCTCCTGTCAATTGACGACGTGATGCAGCTGCTAATGCTTGAGGATTATTTGGATTTGTGGCAGATCCAGAAGGAACTCTTGTTTGCTGATCGTTGCTAGGTCCAGAGGCAGAAGAAACAGATGGTGTAGAAATTTTATCAATCGTAGGCAAGATATCTAAACCTCTTGCCATTGGTTGAGTGATATATTGCAAATATGCATTTGCCATTTTTGAATCTTCTGGAGATAAAGTCAAATCACTAGGTTTTGGTTCATTTGTATCTGTAGTTTGCGAATCATCAGAACTACTACCACTAGTTGATCCATGAACTGCTTTTCCGGAAGTGATATAGTTAATAAATGCTTCATGTCCTGCTGGCGAGGCATCTATGTGTAAGTGATCTGCCATTCCACCAGGAGTATTACCCTGAACTCCCATTATTGTGCCAGCACTTACATTATCTCCGACTTTAATACTTCCAAATTTACTCAAATGTCCAAATAACATATTCCCCAAACTAGTTTTAACAATAACATGATTTCCATATCCACCACCAGGAGTTGGATTTTTCTCCAAGACTTGTCCATCAACTGGAATTGGAATTTTTGAGTTTGGTGATGACTGTAAATTTGTACCATCTAACAAAGTATAGTCTCTAGGAAATCCATTTGCTCTTTTTGCAGAATCTGCTTGGTTGCCATGGTGCAATTTTGTATCTGCAAAGCTATATTGTTTTTTTGGAAGTAAAGGTTTATTTACCTGTCCATCATTACTACTAAAATACTCAATTCCCCCAGAGTATCCACCTCCCGCAGCATACATTTCACCATTTTTAATTTTTGGATTATTATCTCCACCACCCATGGCATTCATTGCCATCAAATTTTCTAAACCAAT
>Ga0114979_10001342_pt1 | contig 16513 bp, 14 predicted proteins | sample S_140625_EF_Meta_FD_87315 | JGI IMG/M metagenome (GOLD analysis project Ga0114979, IMG submission 87315) | Freshwater microbial communities from Lake Simoncouche, Canada to study carbon cycling - S_140625_EF_MetaG | ecosystem: Environmental > Aquatic > Freshwater > Lake | place: Lake... | reverse complement strand
GGACACGCCGCGCTTCGAGCAGTTGCTGGGCGACGGCAAGAAGTGGGGCATGAATTTCTCGTTTGCGGTCCAGCCCGAACCGGGCGGTCTGGCGCAGGCCTTCCTGATCGGCGACAGCTTTGTCGGTGACTCGCATTCGGCGCTGGTGCTGGGCGACAACCTCTTCTATGGCCAGGACCTCGGGCGCGAGCTCGAAACCGCGGCCGCCCGCGCCCAGGGCGCAACGGTATTTGCCTATCCTGTCAACGACCCCGAGCGCTATGGCGTGGTCGAGTTCGATGCCACCGGCCGTGCGATCAGCCTCGAAGAAAAACCTGCCGCGCCCAAGAGCCGTTATGCGGTCACCGGGCTCTATTTTTATGATCCGCAGGTGGTCGGCATCGCGCGCGAGCTCAAACCCTCGCCGCGCGGCGAACTCGAGATCACCGACCTCAACCGCATCTATCTCGAGCGCGGTGCGCTTGATGTCCAGCTGCTCGGGCGCGGCCATGCCTGGCTCGATACCGGCACCCACGAGTCGCTGATCGAGGCGGGTCTGTTCATCCAGACCATCGAGCGGCGCCAGGGTCTGCGGGTCGGCAGCCCGGAAGAAGTCGCCTGGCGCAAGGGCTGGATCGACGATCAGCAGCTCGGCCGCCTGGCCACCGAACTCGGCAAGAGCAGCTACGGTCAGTATCTGGCGCGGCTGCCGTCCGAACGCATCTTCTGAGCGGGGCATGCAATGACCCCGATCCGGACACCCATCGATGGCCTGTTGGTTCTCGAGCCCCGTGTGTTCGGCGACGAACGCGGCTTTTTCATGGAGAGCTATAACGAGCGGACCTTCCGCGAACTGAGCGGCGTGTCGCCCTCGTTCGTGCAGGACAACCATTCGCGCAGTGGCCGCGGCGTGCTGCGTGGGCTGCACTATCAGCTGCGCCAGCCGCAGGGCAAGCTGGTGCGGGTGGTGCAGGGCAGGGTCTTCGATGTCGCGCTCGATGTCCGGCGTGCCTCGCCCACCTTCGGGCAGTGGTACGGCATTGAGTTGAGCGGCGAAAACAAGCGCCAGTTCTGGGTGCCCGCCGGCTTTGCCCACGGTTTCGTTGTGCTTTCCGAGACCGCCGATTTCCTCTACAAGACCACCGATTTCTACGCGCCCGAATACGAGCGCTGCATTGCCTGGAACGACCCGGCGATCGGGATCGACTGGCATCTTGGCGACATCGTGCCGCAGCTGTCGGCCAAGGATCGCGCGGGCGTTGCATTCGCTGATGCCGAGGTCTTCGAGTGAAGATCCTGATTACTGGCGCCAAAGGCCAGGTCGGCTGGGAGCTGGCGCGCGCCGCGCAGCCGCTGGGCGAGGTCATTGCCCTCGATCGCAGCCACGCCGACCTGTCTGATCCCGAGGCCCTGCGTCGTCTGGTCAGGCATCTGCGCCCCGACGTGATTCTCAATGCGGCGGCTTACACCGCGGTCGACAAGGCCGAAGATGACGAGGCGACTGCCCTGCGCATCAACGGCGAGGCGCCCGGCGTGCTCGCCCAGGAAGCGCTTGCGCTTGATGCGCTGCTGGTGCACTACTCCACCGACTATGTGTTCGACGGCGCGGGCGAGCGGCCCTATGTCGAGAGCGATCCGACCGCACCGGTCAGTGTGTATGGCCGCAGCAAACTGATCGGCGAGCAGACGATTGCCGCAACCGGCGGGCGCTGGCTGGTGTTTCGCACCAGCTGGGTGTATGCCCCGCGCGGTGGCAACTTTCCGCGCACGATGCTGCGGCTGGCCTGCGAGCGCGATGCACTCAAGGTGGTGGCCGACCAGTTCGGTGCGCCCACCGGTGCCCGCCTGATTGCCGATGTCACCATGCACGCGGTCGCCCGCGCCGCCGATGAGTCGGCCCAGGGTCGCTTCGAATCGGGCATCTATCACCTGACCGCAAGTGGCAGCACCTCCTGGCATGGTCTGGCCTGTGCAGTCATCGAGGGCGCGCGCAAGCGTGGCTGGCCGATCAAGGCTGGTGTGATCGACGGCATTCCCGCCGATCAGTATCCGACCCGCGCCCGCCGGCCGTTCAATTCGCGGATGTCGACCGCGGCGCTGGTGGCACGTTTCGGCGTAACACTGCCGCCCTGGGAGCAAGGCATCGAGTTGCTGCTCGATGACCTCACCGAGAGGCGAGTCGCGGTCTGATCCGGCGTCGGGTCAATTGCCCATGCCTGATCCGAACCTGTGGCGACTCAGCGCGCGCTTCCCGATGCCGCCTGTTCGATCCGCAAGGGCCGCTCGGTGAAGGAAGGCTTCCCAAATGGTTCGGTGTTCTGTGTCGTTGCGGTCACGAGGTCTCAGGGCACTTCAGGGTCATACCGTGCTATTGACCCTGCTCGAACATGGCAGATCCAATCTGTCGGCGGGGGCCGCGTCGTAGAATCCGGCCGATGACACAGACCCCGATGTCCGCCTCCTCTTCTCCCGCCGTGCCAATGCCCGCAGCTTCAACGCCGCTGCCGCAGACCCCGGCGCAGCGCCGTCGCCAGCGACTGAAGCTTCTGGCAATCCTCCTGGTCTGCGCCGCGCCGGTGATTGCCTCCTATCTGGCCTATTACGTGATGCCCCCCCTCGGCCGCACCAACTTCGGGGACCTGATCGAGCCGCAGCGACCGATCCCCGATCTGCGCCTGTCTGGCCCCGATGGCGCCGCGTTCAAGTTCGAGTCGTTGCGCGGGCGCTGGGTGCTGTTGCAGTTCGACAGCGGCCGCTGCGACCCGGCCTGTGTCGACAAGCTCTATGCCATGCGCCAGCAGCGCACCATGACTGGCAAGGATCGCGAACGCGTCGAGCGCGTCTGGCTGATCGGCGATGCGGCGGTGCCGGCAGACACACTGGCGATCGACTATGCCGGTACGGTGGTGCTGCGCGCCGATCCGGCCGAGCTGGCCCGGCTGTTCCCGGTCGAGGCCGGTCGGCGACTCGAGGACTATCTTTATCTGATCGATCCGCGCGGCAACCTGATGATGCGGTTCCCGGCCACCGGCGAGCCGGCCCGCATCCGCAAGGACCTCGGCCGGCTGCTCAAGGCCTCGCGGGTCGGCTGAGGCCCCATGATGTCGCGGCTGATGTCGATGACGCTATTCAGAAGACTGCTGTTCTTCGCGGTCTTTCTGACCTTCGACCTGATCATGTTCGGTGCCTTCGTGCGGGTCACCGACGCCGGCCTGGGCTGCCCCGACTGGCCCGGCTGTTATGGCAAGGTCACCCCGATCGGCGCAATCGACTCGATTCGGGCCGAGACTGCTCTGCGCCCCGATGGCCCGGTGACAGTCTTCAAGGCCTGGGTCGAGATGCTTCATCGCTATATTGCGGCTGGCCTGGGCGTGCTGGTGATCCTGCTGGCGATCATGGCCAGCCGCCTTCCCGGGCCAAGCGCTCGGCTGGCCTGGTTTACCCTTTTCTGGATCATCCTGCAGGGGGCATTCGGCGCCTTCACCGTCACGCTCAAGCTCATGCCGCTGGTGGTGACCCTGCACCTGCTGGGCGGAATGATCCTGTTCGGGCTGCTGCCCGCCCAGTGGGTGCGAGTGAGGCCGGCCACGCCTGCCCTGTCGGCGATGTCGGGGGCATCCGGATTGCGCCCGTTGGTCACGATCGCGCTGGCGGTGCTTCTTTGCCAGATTGCGCTCGGCGGATGGGTCAGCACCAACTACGCCACCCTGGCGTGTCGCGATTTCCCGCTGTGTCAGGGCAGCCTGTGGCCCGACATGAACTTTCGCGCCGGCTTCGAACTCTGGCGCCGCCTGGGTTATCAGGGCGATGACCAGGCCCTGCCGTTTCAGGCGCTGACCGCCATCCACTTTGTGCACCGGCTCTTTGCCGGGGTGGTGTTCATCGTGGTGGGTTCGCTGGCGCTGAGGCTGCGCCGCTCGTTGCTCAGCCGGTCGACAGGCAATCTGATCCTGGCGGTGCTCGGCCTGCAGGCCGCGACCGGTCTGACCAACATCTTCCTCGACTGGCCGCTGGCCGCCGCTGTGCTGCATACCGCCGGCGCGGCCGCACTGCTGGGGCTGCTCCTCATGGTAGCCTTACCGGCTTGGTCGGCACCGGCCAAAGCCTGATCGTCCAATTCTCCCCCAGATGGATCTGCTGGAACATTCTCCGCCAACGTTCGCCCATACGCTGCGTCAGTACATTGAGCTGACCAAGCCGCGAATCGTGATGCTGACCGCCTTTTGCGCGGTCATCGGCATGGTGCTGGCCACCGACGAGCTCGTGCCCTGGCGGATCCTGGTGTTCGGCATCACCGGCATCTCGCTGCTGGCGGGCGCGGGCTTTACCTTCAATTGCATGATCGAGCGCGGCATCGATTCCCGCATGGCGCGTACGCGGGCCCGCCCGGCGGCGCGTGGCGAGGTCTCGGTCTCGGGGGCGCTCGCCTTCTCCGCCTTGCTGGGTGGCGCAGGCGCATGGCTGCTGCTGGCCTTTGTCAACCCCCTCACCATGTGGCTCACGCTCGCGACCTTCGTCGGCTATGCCCTGATTTACACCATCGTGCTCAAGCCGGCCACGCCACAGAACATCGTGATCGGCGGCGCTTCCGGCGCGATGCCGCCGGTGCTCGGCTGGGCAGCCGTGGCCAATGATGTCGGTCCGCAGGCACTGGTGCTTTTCCTGATCATCTTCGTCTGGACGCCACCGCACTTCTGGGCGTTGGCGCTCTACCGGGTCGAGGATTACCGGCGCGCCGGCCTGCCGATGCTGCCGGTCACGCACGGCCTGCCGTTTACCCGCCTTCAGATCCTGCTCTATACCGTCCTGCTGGTGGCCACCACGCTGCTGCCCTTCATGATCCGGATGAGCGGCTGGCTTTATCTGGCGAGCGCGATGGTGCTCGGCGGCATCTTCATCAGCTATTCCTGGCGTCTGTGGCGCAACTATTCCGATGCGCTGGCGCGCCGCACCTTCGGCTACTCCATCTACTATCTGATGGCACTGTTTGCCGCCCTGCTGCTGGATCACTGGTTTTGAAGCGACTGGCAGGTTTCGCGTCGCCCAGGGCTGCGCATGCATTCGTTCTGGCACTGACACTCGGGCTCCTTGGCTTACTCGGTGGGCTTGCCGGCTGCGACCGTCCGAGCAGCAAGGCGGCTTTCTTCTCGACCGATGTCACCGGTGCCGATTACGGCAAATCGCTCTCACTCACCGACCAGAACGGCCAGGCTCGTACCCTGGCCGATTTCAAGGGCAAGGTGGTGGTGCTGTTTTTCGGCTTCACCCAGTGTCCGGATGTCTGCCCCACGACGCTCGCCGCCATGGCTGCGGTCATGAAAGAGCTCGGCACTGACGCGGCCCGGGTGCAGGTGGTCCTTGTGACCCTCGATCCTGAGCGTGACAGCGCTGCCATGCTCGGTGCCTATGTCACCGCCTTCAATCCGACCTTCATCGCGCTGCGCGGTGACACCGAGGCCACGGCCAGAGCCGCCCGCGAGTTCAAGGTCTTCTTCCAGAAAGTGCCGGGCAAGACACCTGGCGCCTACTCCCTCGATCACACCGCAGCCTCCTATGCGCTCGACGATCAGGGGCGCCTGCGGCTCTACATCCGCTCTGCGCAGACCGTGCCAGAGATCACCGCCGATCTGCGCCTGCTGCTCGCCGGGCGCTGACCGCCGATCGTTGCCGGCCGCAGCTTGCGGTCGCAGCCCGCCCCCGCCGAATGACGCCAGCATGTTCGCCGCCGCCGCCTGTCCACCCCGGTCATTGTCTGAACCTGACTGCGACGGCTTGCCTTCCGGGCGGCACGAAGTGCCTCGCGTCTGCTGCCTTGAGCCGGCCAAGTCCGGGTTTCGCGGTTCCTTCATCTCGAGACGGTAGAATCTTGGGATGAAAATCACTGTCATCGGGACCGGCTACGTCGGTCTGGTTTCAGGCGCCTGCCTGGCCGAAATGGGTAACGACGTGCTCTGTATGGATGTCGATCCGCGCAAGATCGGCATGCTCGAACAGGGTGAAATCCCGATCTGGGAGCCTGGTCTGCAGGAGATGGTCCGGCGAAATGTCGGGGCCGGTCGAATGAAGTTCACGCTCGACGTCAAGCGGGCGGCCGACCACGGCACGATCCAGTTCATTGCGGTCGGCACACCGCCCGATGAAGACGGCTCGGCCGATCTGCAATATGTGCTGGCCGCCGCGCGCAACGTCGGGCGCCACATGACCGATTACAAGGTCGTGGTCGACAAATCAACCGTGCCGGTCGGTACCGCCGACAAGGTCCGCGAGGCAATTGCCGATGAATTGCGCCTGCGCGGCGTCGAAGTGCCCTATGCGGTGGTCTCGAATCCCGAGTTTCTGAAGGAGGGTGCCGCGGTCGAGGACTTCATGCGACCCGACCGCATCGTGGTGGGTGCCGACGACGAGCAGGCGATCTTCCTGATGCGGGCGCTCTACGCGCCGTTTCAGCGCAATCACGAGCGTCTGGTCGTGATGGATGTGCGCTCGGCCGAGCTGACCAAGTACGCTGCCAACGCGATGCTGGCCACCCGCATTTCCTTCATGAACGAACTGGCCCTGTTGGCCGAGCAGGTTGGCGCCGACATCGAACTGGTGCGCCAGGGCATCGGATCCGACCCGCGGATCGGCTATCACTTTCTCTATTCGGGCGCGGGCTATGGCGGCTCATGCTTTCCCAAGGACGTCAAGGCGCTGATCCGGACGGCCTCCGATCATGGTCGGCCGATGCATGTGCTCAACGCGGTCGAGGCCGCCAATGACGCCCAGAAGCATGTGCTGGTCGAGAAGGTCGTCGCCCGTTTCGGTGCTGACCTGAGCGGCAAGCATTTCGCGCTCTGGGGCCTGGCGTTCAAGCCCAATACCGACGACATGCGCGAGGCGCCGAGCCGGGTTGTGATCGACGATCTGCTCGCACGTGGCGCCACGGTCTGCGCCTACGATCCGGTGGCGATTCATGAGGCCCAGCGGGCCATCGGTGATTGTGCCGGGCTGAGCTACGGCACCGATCCGATGCAGGCGCTCGAGGGCGCCGATGCGCTGGTGATCGTCACCGAATGGAAGGAGTTCCGCAGCCCTGATTTCGACGCGATCAAGGCCGCGATCAAATCACCGGTGATCATCGACGGACGCAATATGTATCCGCCGGCCCTGCCGCGCGCGAGCGGACTCGAGTACATCTCCATCGGTCGACCCTGAGCAGAGCAATGCCATGACTGCTGCGTCGGCTCCGATGACAATCCTGGTGACCGGCGCTGCCGGTTTCATCGGTATGCATGTCGCAGCCAGCCTGCTGGCCTCGGGTGCGCGGGTAATCGGCATCGACAACCTCAATGACTATTACGATCCGGCGCTCAAGGTGGCGCGACTGGCTCGACTTGAAGGGCAGCCGGGCTTTGTCTTTCACAGAATCGATCTGGCCGACAGGCCTGCCATGGCCGCGCTCTTCGAGGAGCACCGGTTTGATCGCGTGGTGCATCTGGCCGCGCAGGCGGGCGTACGCTACTCGATCACCAACCCTCATGCCTATGCCGATTCCAATCTGGTCGGTTTCGTCAATATTCTGGAAGGCTGTCGCCATTCGGGGGTGAAGCATCTGGTCTATGCATCGTCATCGAGCGTATACGGCGGCAATACCCGGATGCCGTTTTCCGAGCATGATCCGGTCGACCACCCGGTGAGTCTGTATGCCGCGACCAAGAAAGCCAATGAACTGATGGCGCATACCTACAGCCATCTTTTCCAGCTGCCGACCACCGGTTTGCGCTTCTTCACTGTCTACGGGCCCTGGGGCAGGCCCGACATGGCCGCCTTTCTGTTTGCCGATGCGATGCTCTCCGGTCGCCCGATCGACGTCTTCAATCATGGCGACATGCGACGCGACTTCACCTATATCGACGATATCGTCGAAGGGGTGGTGAGGGTGCTTGATCATCCGCCGGGCGACAACCCGGACTTCGATCCCGGCAATCCCGACCCGGCCAGCAGCCGGGGGCCCTACCGTGTCTTCAATATCGGCAATGCCGAGCCGGTGGCGCTGCTCGACTTCATCGGCGCGATGGAAGCGGCCACCGGCGTTCAGGCCATCAAGCGCTTGTTGCCCATGCAGCCAGGCGATGTGCCGGCAACTTTCGCCGACACATCCGAACTGGCATCGCTGGTGGGGTTTGCGCCGCGCACCGATGTGCGCGAGGGTGTGCGGCGCTTTGTCGACTGGTACCGGGCTTACTACCGCCGGTAACTCTGCCGGTCATTCTCGCCTGTGGGGGCCTCAGGCTGTTTCAGGCGTATTCGGCCAGCGCGTTTTTCATCGTCTTGAGTGCCTTGGCTTCGATCTGCCGGATGCGTTCGGCCGAGACGCCGAATTCGTCGGCGAGCTCGTGAAGCGTGAGCGTGCCGCCGTCGTCTTCATCGCGCAGCCAGCGAGCTTCGATGATCCGACGGCTGCGGGCATCGAGCGATTCGAGAGCTTCAAGCAGGCCTTCGCCCTGGAGCCGATCGAAAGCCCGATCTTCAAGAATCTGGGTCGGTTCGCTGTGCGTGGCCCGAAGATAGGCGATCGGCGCATAGTCGTCGTCGCCGCCGTCATCGGTCGGCTCCAGCGCGATGTCGCCGCCACCCATTCGGGTTTCCATTTCGATCACGTCCTGCACCCGCACATTGAGGTCGCTTGCGATGGCTTGCGCGGCCTCAGGGCTCAGCGTGTGGGTGTTGCGCTTCATTGAGCGCAGGTTGAAGAACAGCTTGCGCTGCGCCTTGGTGGTGGCGACTTTGACCAGCCGCCAGTTCTTCAGGATGTACTCATGGATCTCGGCCTTGATCCAGTGCATGGCAAACGACACCAGCCTTACGCCGCGATCGGGATCGAAGCGCTTGACAGCCTTCATAAGCCCGATGTTGCCTTCCTGGATGAGGTCGGCATGGGCCAGGCCATAGCCCATGTACTGGCGGGCAATCGAGACGACCAGTCGCAGATGCGACAGCACCAGCTGGCGGGCAGCGTCGAGATCGCCGTCGTTCTGCAGGCGGCGAGCGAGCACCACCTCGCTTTCAGCGGTCAGCATCGGAACGCGATGCACCGCGGAGATATAGGCGTCGATGTTTCCGACGGGCGGAATCGCCAGCATGGCACCAGCGGCTTCCGGAGCACTGACCAGAGCGTTCGAGACGCGAGTCATTCGGACTTCCTCTTCTGGGGCAAAGCCCCGATCGAAAAATATTAGCACTCACCGACGACGAGTGCCAATTGATCCTCCCAATCGGCCCCATTTACCCAGTAAATCGGGGTCAGATGAGAATTTTGCGAGTCTCTGCGTTTCATCTGAACGTCTTGCCAGTCACGTGGATGACCGGTGCCCTCAGCTTGCACCGATCGCGAATCGTCCCGCAATGCCGAACATCGGCTGTGGTCGGTCGAATCGAGCCCTCCGTACCGTGGGAGACCTGGCCGCATTTGCGCGCAGTGGGCAAGACCGAGCCTGACCGCCTCGGAAGGGCCGCACCTCCATCACTTGACCTGATCGCGTCGCGCTAAGAGAGGCTGAGACCGAGCCCTCGCCTGAGACGGCAAGGCGACCCGCATCGAGATCGACATGGCCGACATCGCAACCAGGCTTGACGACCCGATCAGACCCGATGGTCTCGTCTTCATTCGCGAAAGCATCTTCTGACGCGGGTTCAAGGCCTCAAGTGTGGCACTTCGTGAACGCATTACGGCACGAATGTGCCTGACTTGAGCGGAAAAAATGCCGTCCAGCGGCCTCTGCTGGCCGCCGGTCCGCGGCGCCGAATCAGGTCACGGTATCGCGGCGACCGGTCGCGATAATGGCCTGACTGATTTTCAAGAGTCGCGTCCATGTCTGAACAACCGCAAGCTTTTCTGGGCCGCCAGCCGATCATCGACCGTGCTGGTCGACTCATGGGCTACGAGCTGTTGTACCGAACCCTCGGGGCTGAGGATAAAGCCTGCTTTCAGGATGAAGACAGCGCCAGCCTGAGCGTCCTGTCGACCCTCTTGCACGATCTGGGTCATGCCCAGGTGCTTGCAGGGCGTATTGCATTTATCAATATCGGGGCCGGCGCCCTGCATCAGACCGGCGCCCTGAGCCTGCTGACGCCGCGGCTCACCGTGCTCGAACTCTCACCCTCGGTGATGCCTGATGCCTCGACGATTCAGCGCCTGCGCGCCCTGCGCCAGGACGGTTTCGGCATCGCGGTCACCGCGGTCCCATCGATGGATTCGCTGGCGCCCTGGCTGGAGATTGCCACCCATTTGAAGGTCGATCTGAGCCGTGTCGATGACAGTCTGCTCGATGTTTTCGTGGCGAACCTTCGCTTCGGTGCACACACTCTGATTGCCGAAAAAGTCGAGACACCGGCCCAGGTCCAACGCTGCATCGAACTCGGATTCCATGGTCTGCAAGGTTGGCATGTCGGACGACCCGAGGTCATGGGCAGCGTCAAGCTCGGCGTTCGCCATGCTGTGCTCGCGAGGATTCTCGAGCAGCTCGCCGCCGACGCCAGCCTTCAGGCCATCGAGGCGACGTTCAAGCACGACATCGCGCTGTGCTGGCGGCTGTTGCGTTATACCGCCGCCTCGAATTTCGGTCTGCTGATCGAAGTCGAGTCGCTGCGACACGCGATTGAGCTGGTGGGCAAGCGCCGGCTCGTGCGCTGGATCCAGTTGCTGCAAGCCACCGTCGAAGAGCCGTCACCGGCGGCAGAACGACTGATTGCCGTGGCGGTGATGCGCGGACGCATGCTCGAGATGGTCGGCGCCGACTACTTCAACGGCACCGATTGCGACAATCTGTTTCTCGTGGGCGCCTTTTCGGTCCTGCCATCGATGCTGATGCAGACCATGGCCGAGTCGATTGGCACCGTGGCCCTGCCCGAGGCGGTCGCCGATGCGCTCACCACGCGAGAGGGCCGTTTCGGCCCTCTGCTCGAGCTGGTCGAAGCACTCGAGGCCGACGACTCCGACCGAATTGATGCGCTGTGTGCCGAGCTCTCAATATCGAGCCGCGCGCTGGTGCGTGCCCGGACCACGGCCAGCGCAGCGCTCCAGGAAGCTGCACTGGTATGAGCCCTGATACCGCGCAGTCGTCTTCGCAAGCAATTGATCTCGACAATCCGGCCCTTCCGGCGCCAATCATCGAGCCGACGGCCTTTCTCGGGCGCCAGCCGATTCTCGATCGCAATCAGCAGCTGATCGGCTACGAGCTGCTTTACCGGGCCAACGCCCAGTCGACCGATGCGCAGTTCGAAGACGGCGACAATGCCAGTCTGATGGTCATCGCGTCGCTGCTGCAGGACATCGGTCCGGAGCAGGTGCTCGGTGGCAAATACGGATTCGTGAATGTGGCACCCGGCACGATCGGGGACAGCTCACCGATCCTGCTGCTTGATCCGAAACGCACTGTGCTGGAATTCAGCGCCGAAGCCGAGTTTGACGAAGCCTGTCTGTCGCGGATCACCGATCTGCGTCGTCTGGGCTATGGTGTGTCAGTGACCGTCAATTCGCCTGCGATTCTGCGGCAACCGGTGTTTGCGCTCGCCACTCATGCAAAAGTCGATCTGCTGCGGGTCACGATGGACAAGCTGCCGGTGGTGGCCAAGCTGCTCAGAAGTGTGTCCGGTCGCCGAGTGCTGGTGGCTGAAAAGCTCGAGACCCGCGAGCAGGCCACCGCCTGCCTGGCGCTTGGCTTCGATTGCCTGCAGGGCTTTTATTTCGCACGGCCTGAAACCTTGTCGGCAAGACGGCTTGAACCATCACGCGCGGCGGTGTTTCAGGCGATCCGCCTGCTGCTGCGAAATGCCGACGTGATGGATGTCGACAATGCGCTCAAGCGAGATGTTGCGCTGTCGGTCAAGCTGATCCGGTATATGAACTCGGCCGGAATGGGTCTGTCGACCCGCATCGATTCGCTCAAGCACGCGATCAGCCTGCTGGGCTACAACAAACTCGCCCGTTGGCTCACCCTGCTGCTGGCAACCTCCGACAGCAAGGATCCGACTGCGCAGGTGCTGGCCCGCACCGCAATCACCCGCGGGCGGCTGATCGAGCTGCTAGGCGAAAATCGTTTTGATATGGGGCAACGTGACAACCTCTTTATCGCAGGCACTTTCTCGCTGCTGCCGGCGATGCTGATGCTGCCGATGAATGAAGCGCTGGCGGATCTGGAGCTGCCTGCCGCGGTGACAGAAGGCCTGCTCACACGAGGCGGTGATTTCGGGCCCTATCTGCAACTGGCCGAGGCGTGTGAAGATCCGTCGCTTGCGGGTGTCGCTGCGCTGTGCAAGCAACTTGATATTCCGCCCAAGGCATTGAATCTTGCCCAGATGCAGGCGACCGACTGGGTCAACAGCCTGGGAATCTGAGCGCTCGCTTACGAGGCGACGCCGGTCGCCGGGCGGGCTGCAGCAGCGGGCTCGCCGATTCGCGGCAGCAGGATGGCCGCGACCAGAGCGCCCAGCGCCACGATGGCCAGGGCGACGAACACCTTCGAGAAGCCGCCCTGTGCATGCAGGCTCGAGACCAGTGTGACCGCGCCGGCGCTGCCCAGAAAACTTGCCACATAGCGAAGCCCATAGGCCCGGGCACGCCAGCGATCGCTGGTGTAGCGCGCCACCATTGCATCATTGATCGGGATCTGTCCGAAGACGAAGAACATGATCGCGATGCAGGCGGCCACCAGACCCCAGCCGCTGCCCGAGATCGCCAGCAGAAACAGCGGCGCCTGAAGCGCGACGACGCCGAGCAAGGCGGTGCGCAGCGGCACCCGGTCGATCAGGGCACCGACCAGAAGCTGTGCCATGGCGGCGATCAGATAGACCACCGCGATGATCGCGCCGATCGCGCCCAGCCCCGCCTCACCCGAGAGCACGCCGCGCAGCCGCTCGTCGAAGAGCTTGGGCATGGACACCGTCGTGGCATGAAAGAGCAGACCGTTGCAGACCACTGCCAGCAGAAAGACCGCGACCAGCCGCTTCATCACATCGGGCGGCACAACCACGCTTGCGCTCTTCTTGGCAGCGGTGGCATTGCTTGCCCCCTGGCTGACCGCGAGATAGGCAAACCCCAGCGCCATCATGGCGATGCCGGGTGCAATGAAGGCCGCGCGCCATCCGAAGTGCTGCACAACCAGGCCGGTGACCAGGGCGGCCATGCCCAAGCCGAGGTTGCCCCAGACGCCGTTGACACCCAGAGTCCAGCCCAGGCGCGGGCTGCCGATGGAGAGCATGGCGATGCCCACCGGGTGATAGATCGAGGCGAAAAGACCGATCAGCGCGAGCGTGGCGCCGAGCTGCCAGGCGTTTTGCGACAGGCCAGCCAACACCGATGCCGCGCCAATTCCAAAGAAGAACACCACCATCATGCCGCGACGGCTCCAGCGGTCGGCGAGCCAGCCGGCCGGCAGCGCGCCCAGGCCGAAGATTGCCATCGCCGGAAGCGACAGGGGCAGCAGCTGCGAAAAGCTCATTTGCCATTCCTGCGAGATGGCGAGCACTGCGGTCGGAAAGATCAGCAGGAAGAAATGGTCGAGCAGATGCGCGAGATTGAGCAGATGTGAATGCGCGCGGGTCGGTGCCATGGTGTCTCCGGATTGGAAGATCTCTCAGTCAGACGAACCACTCAGTGTGGTGCAGCAATGTGGTGCAGCAGTGTGGTGCAGCAGTGCGGCGAAGGGCTGGGTCTTTCAAAGTTCAGTTTACGCGCCATCGGCAGTCAATCCTTGTGCAGCGGTGCGTAATCGGTATAGCCCTGCTCGCCGCCGCCATAAAACGTCGGCCGGTTGTAGGGCGTGAAGGCCGCGTGTTGGCGGATTCGCTCAGGCAGGTCGGGGTTGGAGATGAAGTAGCGCCCGAATGCAATCGCATCGGCATCACCCCTGGCAACCGTCTCGGCGGCGGTATCGGCCTTGAAATTGCCTGCGGTCATGAGCACACCGTGCCAGGCCGGCCGGAACAGGGCACAGGCCGAGGGCACGTTCTGATGATCGACTTCGCCCGAGCCGGCGCCGCTTGAGCGCGGCTCGATCAGGTGAAGATAGGCCAGTCCGAGCTTGTCGAGTGCGCCGATGATGTGCGAGTAGAGCGGCATCGGATCGTCCTCACCGCTGTCGTTGGCCACGCCATAGGGCGACAGCCGGATGCCGACACGCTCGGGCCCCCAGACTGCGGCGACCGCGCGGGTGACCTCGAGCGACAGCCGCACCCGGTTTTCGATCGAGCCGCCATAGGCGTCGGTGCGGTGGTTACTGCGCGACTGCATGAACTGCTCGAGCAGATAGCCGTTGGCCGAGTGGATCTCGACGCCGTCGAACCCGGCCTGCATCGCATTGCGGGCCGCCTGGGCGTAGCCTTCGATGATGCCGGGGATTTCATGGGTCTCGAGTGCCCTGGGCGTCTCGAGCGGCACGCGCTCGAAGCTCGCGCTCATCGCCTTGCCGTTGGCGGCGATGGCCGAGGGTGCGATCGGCAATGCGCCGCCCGGTTGATGCGACGAATGCGAAATTCGCCCGACGTGCCACAACTGCAGGAAGATCTTGCCGCCGCGCGAATGCACCGCGGCGGTCACGCCTTTCCAGCCCTCGACCTGCGCGGCAGTGTGGATGCCCGGGGTGGCCGGTGCGCCCTGGCCCGAGGCCAGCACCTGCGAGGCTTCGGCGATGATCAGTCCGCCTTCTGAGGCTCGCTGTCGGTAGTACTCGGCATTGAGTGCATTGGCCACATTGCCGGGCGTCGTGGCGCGCATCCGCGTGAGCGGCGCCATCACGACCCGATGGCTCAGCGTATAGGGCCCGACTTTGAGCGGGGCAAAAAGGGCTTGGGTTGTCATCGTGGTCTCCTCGTTACTGTTGTTGTCGGTTCGGGGCAGGGCAGGGCGGGGCCGAGGGAAATCAGCCCGGTTGTCTCACCAGCGCCAGCTGGCGGGCCTGCGCGATCAGCCGCCCGGTGGCGTCCCAGAGCATGCCGTCTTCGATCATTCGGCCGTCGGCCAGGTCGCCGGTACGGAATTGCCCGAGTATCCAGCCGTGCGCCGGGCGCCGGCGCAGATGTACGGTCAGTTCGACCGTTGGCACCCAGCCGACTGCGCCGATCTGTCCGAAGACCGAGGGCGGAAACGCATCGGCAAACAGCAGCGCCGCAATCGGGTCGGGATCGCGGCCGTCCTTGAAGCGGATCCAGCCGGTGATCTGGGCACGACCGCCGATTTTCGTCTGCACTTCATCGGGATGCAGACGGATGTCGAGGCGGTCCATGATCGGCAGCTTGATGCCCTGCTGGTCGCCGGAGCGGGGGATGCACTCATCGGGTGGCGGAATCGAGGGGGCGGGCGGCTCAATCACCGCCTGGGCGCCGGCGCCCAGGTTTCCAAAGGCTGCCATCACCTCGATGCGAGCGCTGTCGTCCTGCATCAGCGTCGCCCGGCAGGTGCTCAATTGCCGGCCGCTGCGCAAGACCTGCGCATGAATGCGGCAAGGCTGGCTGCCCAGACCCGGGCGCAGGTAGTGCACGGTGATGCTCAGCGGATCGGGATGCTCGGGCGTCAGCGCTGCAATGGACTTGGCGGCCATGGCAAGCAGATAGCCGCCGTTGGGATTGCTGCCGATGCTCCAGTCGGGAGACACCAGGCCTTCGAAGGCACCGTCGCCAAGGGCGGTGAGTCGGGTTTCGTCGTCGAATTGGCTCATTGAGGTGGGGGGCTGACGTCGGTGGCTGAATTGGGCGAACTGAATTGGGCGAACTGAATTGGGCGAACTGAGTCGTATGGACTGAGTCGTATCACTGCGGTCAGTCGATCAGTGCGCCCGCGAATTCGTCGGCAGAAAAGGCCTGCAGGTCGTCGATGCCCTCGCCCACGCCGATGAAACAGATCGGGATCGGCCGGTCGCGACGGGTATGGGCCAGCGCGACCAGTGCACCGCCGCGCGCGGTGCCATCGAGCTTGGTGACGATCAGGCCGGTGAGCTGCACCGCGTCATCGAAGGCCTTGACCTGCGCAAGCATGTTCTGGCCGGTATTGCCGTCGAGCACCAGCAGCACCTCGTGGGGTGCGCCGTCCATGGCTTTGCCGATGACCCGTCGGATCTTTTTCAGCTCTTCCATCAGATGGGTCTGGGTGGGCAGGCGGCCGGCGGTATCGACCATCACGACGCCAGTGCCGCGAGCCCGCCCGGCGGCAACCGCATCGAAGGCGACTGCGCCCGGGTCCCCGCCTTCCTGAGCGATCACATCGACCTGGTTACGGCTGCCCCACTGGGCGAGCTGCTCGCGTGCCGCCGCCCGAAAGGTGTCGCCGGCGGCAAGCAGCACCGATTTGCCTTCGCCGTGCAGATGGCGGGCGAGTTTGCCGATCGAGGTGGTTTTGCCGGCGCCGTTGACACCGGCAATCATCATGACCAGCGGACTGGCCTGGTCGATGTCAATTGGCCGTTCGAGCGGCGCGAGCAGCCCGACCAGCAGCCCGCGCAACGCGGCCTTGACTTGCGCGGTGTCGGTGAGCTTGTCCTTGCGGACCTTCTCACGCAGTGCG
>Ga0114979_10001341_pt1 | contig 16516 bp, 6 predicted proteins | sample S_140625_EF_Meta_FD_87315 | JGI IMG/M metagenome (GOLD analysis project Ga0114979, IMG submission 87315) | Freshwater microbial communities from Lake Simoncouche, Canada to study carbon cycling - S_140625_EF_MetaG | ecosystem: Environmental > Aquatic > Freshwater > Lake | place: Lake... | reverse complement strand
TCATCAAGAAGTTTCGCCCAATACTTTCACAAAAAAAATCAATGAGATTTAATCAATTTAAAAACCAAATTCCCCGATTCTAAAAATACAATTACATAATATACGCCTGGTTTCATTGAAGCAATGGAGGATGATCCTTTCGCCACCCCATTTATACTTAACAGATTAAATCTTCTGATTTTTTGTCCATATTCATTCAATACTTCCACGCCTACTTTTGCGTTTCCTGCAATTCCAGTTTTTACCTGTATTTTAAAATTGCCATCATTGGTAGGGTTTGGAAAAATAGAAGCTTCTGTTTCCGTAAATCCTTTACTTAAAGGAGTCGAATTTTCAGAAATCAAACAGCTCTTGGCAACATTCGATAATTTTTGGGTTTTATATAAACTCGATCCACAGCCTGACAAATAACGCAGTTTTATGCTGTCGCCAATTCCAACTACACCAGATGCAGCAGCATTGTTGCTGTATTTTATTCTAATCACTCTGCTATTGACATTGCCAGAATCTATTGTACCTGTGGCTCCAACTGCGCCAAAAGGCATCATCCAATCATAGCCTGTTGCAGCTCCGGCAGTTGTAGTTGCCAGAGGTAAAACAGGTGCAGTGTATCGGTAAACCCTGGCGCCACATACATCACTAACGAGGGCAATGGTTATGCTCGCTGGAGCAGCTGGTGCATTCAACACTGCATTAGCTAATTTCAACGCTTTGCTGGCTGTATATCCGCAAGTTGATGCATATGCTACTCTGATGCTGTCGCCAGTTACCGCCGCCGCATTGCTGCTGTATCTTACACGAATAACTTGTGAGTTTACATTACCTGAATCCAATACTCCTGTTGATCCTACTGCTCCGTTTGGCAATGTCCATAAATAACCTGTAGCTCCACCTGCTGTTGTAGTAGCAGCTACCAAAGCTGGTGCACTGTAACGATATACACGTGCGCCGCAAACATTGCTCACCAACACTCCTGTAATGCTTGCTGGAGCAGCTGGTTTGGTTGCTGATACTTTGATTCCTTTTTTCGCGCTCAGACCGCAACCATTCACCGCTTGAACGAAAATGCTATCTGATGCAAAACCGCTCAAATATTGAACAGTAATGGCTGTATCATTGATTCCACCTGCAGTATTCTCGTGCGTAACAATCATGTTAGCACCAGATTTAACTGACCATGTGTACGTCAATGCAGACGCAACTTTTGCAATCTTGTAAGTTGTACCTGCTCCGCCAACAATTGAGCAAACCGCTGTAACTGCTGTTGTAGTTGCCGGTGTTAATGTGTTATAAATTACACCTGGTGTAGCCGCTGCAGTTCTTGTCAACGCAATTGATTTTGCCAAACTGGTATCGCAAGATGACAATGCATATGCGTTTACAGTTCTTGGAGAAGTTGCACTCAATGTGATGGTATCTGCAAACACAACCGTAATGGTAGTATCATTTAATCTTTGCATTGTTGAACCAGCTGGAACTGTGAAATAATATCCAGTTGCACCCGCTACAGATTTCAATCTGAAGGTATCTTTAACACCAGTAACCGCAACTGCACTTGCTGTATAAGAACATACATTCGTACTTGTTGCTGTAAATACAGACGGACCTGTTGGTTGCACTTTGGTAATGGACATCGAAGCTGTAGGACTTACACCACAGTTGCTTGTCGCCTTAACGGTGATGCTACCTGCATTGTTTAAAATCATCGTTACCTCATTTGTTCCTTGTCCATTTAATATTCGATTAGCGGTTCCCGTTATCGTCCACGTATATGATTGACCAGCAATATTTGAAACCGTGTAAAGTTGAACACTATCGCATTGATTGATATTCCTAATCCCAGTAATTGACACTGGTGCGGATGGTGCATTTTGACCAGCTAGTATGATTGCACTCACAGCCGAAGAAACCACACCTGCAGCATTCTTTGCAGTCAAACTATACGTACCCGGCAATACACCAGAAAATATCCCACTGGTGTTGTTATAATTTACACCATCTAAGCTAAATGTCAATCCTACAATTGATGAGGTTACAGTAATGGTTCCTGTTTGACTACTACAAATTGGCTGGGTAAGTGAAATGGTTGGCGTGGTTATGGACGTAGCTTGTTTCCAAAAATAAAAATTATCCCAATAAACAATACAATTGCTCGAAGGTGCGCCTTGCAATTTGAATTGCGTGATGTTGCTGAGCACAACTGCGCCAAACTGTGTAAGCGGAATATCGAAACTATTCCATCCGCTTAGTGTAGGCGTTAAGGTTACTTTTTGCTCATATAATACTGGTGTAGTGTTGATGAGATACAAATCAAAACTGGTGCAATTGGGTGTCCAAATATCTATATGTGCCCTTTGCATGCTACTCAAATTAAGCACATTCGCTAGCTGTATCCCTTGATAATTAAAATTGGTATATTTTTTTGTAGGGTTGCCTGCGATAAGTTCATCCGAAACCAAGGTGGTTTGCGACCAATTGGGGTTAAAATCTGTACCCGGAAAATTGGAATAACTGTCAGAAAAGATTGAAATAAAATCACTCGAATTTCTTGAAGGCGGATTGGGTGCAGCAACTGTTGGCAAAGGATAACCAACAATAAAATTAGCTGTTGCAGTAGCTGCTCCATAAACACCTGATGCGGCTTGTGTTGCAGTAATGGTAGCTGTGCCTACACCAACTATCGTAATGATGTTCCCATTGATGGTGGCTACACTGGCATTGTTGCTTGTATAGGTGAAAGCACCAGAACTATTACTCGTTGGTTGTGTAATTTGAAATGGCTGATCTCCCAATGCTTTGGGCGGAATATTGAAGTTTGTAATTACTGATGTATTCGATGATTTCCAAAAATAGATATTGTCGAAATATACAATACTGCTTCCAAATGGAGTTCCAACCAATTTCAGTTGATGAACATTATTGAGTGTTATATTATTGAAGTTTGTTAACGGAATATCAAAACTATTCCAACCAAGTAATGTTGGTGTTAAAGAGATTTTTTGTTCAATCAATACCGGGCTTGTGTTGATTAAAAACAGATCAAACGTATTGCAATTTGGTGTCCAAATATCAATGTGTAACTTCTCCATTGTTGAAGTATTTATACTTCCGGTAAATTGCACACCTTGATAATTAAAGTTTTCTAATTTCCTCGTGTTGTTTCCAAGGATCTGTATTTCTGTAGCTATTGTACTTTGTCCCCAAAATGGATTCCAGTCTATGCCAGATATGTTCGTATATGCGTTACTGTAGAGCGATAAAACATCCGTAGTGCTTCTTGCAGGCGGTTGTGGTGCAGCAGTTGTTGGAACAGGAATCGTTACCGTAAGATTTGCTGAAACAGTTGCCGTACCAAATGTCCCGGCAGAAACTTGCGTTGCAGTAATGGTACAAGTTCCTGCGCCAACGATGGTCACAACATTTCCTGCGACAGTGGCTATATTGGTGTTGCTGCTCGAATAAGTAAAAGCCCCTGAGCTGTTGCTTGTAGGTGCAATTAAATTAAATGGCGCGTCGCCCAAAACTTTTGCAGGAACAGTAAAGGTTCCTAATGTTGGTGTATTAGATGTTTTTTGAAAATAAACATTATCGAAATAAAAATCAGCGGTAGATGAAGGTGCGTCTCCAATAAACATAAATGCAGATTTCAAAGACATCAAATCTAGATTTCTTCCCAATGCGGGATTGTTGAATTCTGACATAGGTATATTAACTTCATGCCAATTGCCATCTCTTACTAAACCAAATTGACTCGTTGCTGCTGGAAAGTTTATCCACGATTCTCCATGCCCTGTTTTTACACCAATTTTAAATTGACCGGCGTATGCTGTTTTCATTAAAAATTTCAATGCGCCGTTTGCATGTCCCGTCAAATTCACATACTTATTATCCAACCCCATTCCAAACCAATTGCCTGCATTTGCTCTTACTGCCCAAACCCGATTCCCTTCAAAAGGAACAGCTCCAGAAATTGGAGAGAGATTGTTCCAATAATTCAATGTTGTATTGGTTGCATAATTTAAAGAATCTGATACAGTAGTCGTTTCCGTTAGTACACCGAAATTTCCTGTCACTTCATTTTGTGTGCCGGTGTACAATGTGCCTGTATTGTTTTGATACAATTTTACATAATCAATATACATCACCGCTGGCATAGCCGCTGTTATTGCCGAAGCATTCAACAAGCCGGTATATGCACCTCCGATGGCCATATTCAACAATAAAAAATGCGGGTTGTGAAACTCGGTTTTGCTTGTGGCCACTGGATTAGAAATGTCAAAAGTGTAAAACGCAATATTATCCAAGTACATGGTTATGTTTTGTTCATTCCAAACCATTTTGTACAAATGATAATCATTATTTAAATCCATCGAAGCGGTATACGGACCAGCAGTATAATTATATGTACCATTATTGCTGTAATGATTAGCCGAAGTAAGTTGCTTATTGATTAATCCTGCTAGACGTGCAGATTGAGACCCCATTTCCATGATGTCTATCTCCCCGATGTTTGGCCATACACCGCCAACAGTGCCAAGCGTCCACAACGCCGGCCAAATGCCATCTGCAAGATTTGGAATTTTAATCCGCGCTTCAATCGTTCCATATTTAAAATGTATTCTTCCTTCTGTTTTTACCCTGCCCGAAGTAAATGAGCTATTGAAAAAATTCTCTCTTCTTGCTTCCAAAATCAAATTTCCATTTTCGATGCGCACATTTTCGGGCCTGCTGGTATAATATTGCAATTCTGCATTACCCCAACCACACAAGTTTCTTTCACATCCATCTCCAAAATCATAAGTCCACACATCCGAGTTTAATGATGCCGTATTAAAATCATCCTGCCACACCAACGTTTGAGATTTCAATGTTGTTGAAAAGCAAAATAATAAAAAAAACATACCAATAAATTGGTAGTTGCGCAAGCGATAAAGTATAATCATGATGAGGTTTAATGAAACGCAACACGTTCTATTTAAAGCAAAAACGGGATTACCAGATGGCAATCCCGTTTTTGTATGAGATGATAAATCAATTATTTATTGATCATCAATTTAATCGAATTCGTAACAGAACCTACAGCAAATCTAACTGTATAAAGTCCATTTACCAATCTTGAATCTGAAACGTTCATCATAATTGAACCATTTGCATTTTGAGCAGTAAATTGATTTACTACTTTTCCGTACATGTCAATGATTTGAATAGTAGCCGTTGCCTGAGCAGCGATTCCTGTTTTCACATTCAATCTGAAATTACCGTTATTTGGGTTAGGGAAAATTTCAGCTTTTATTTCATTGGTGTTACCCGTTACTTTTGAATAGATAGGTGTTCCGTCTACCAAACATACTTTCGCAAGGTTGGTTAACTTCAAAGCTTTGTTGGCACCAACGCCGCAAGCTGAAGTGAATCTTACTCTTACGCTATCACCCGCAGGAGCTGCGCCGTTGTTGGTATATTTCAATCTGATGTATCTAGCATTTGCGCCACTCAATGACCCTGAATCCAATGTTGCAGAAAGTGCAACAGCAGAACCTGTAGGCAATGACCAAGTGTAACCTTGAGCAGCACCGATTGTTGTAGAACCTATAGACAAATCAGGAGCACTGTAACGATATACTCTTGCACCACAAACATCAGAAACCAATGTTGCTGTGATAGATGCTGGAGCTGCTGGTGCACCCAACAATGTGTTGGCTAATTTCAACGCTTTGTTTGCTGAGTATCCACAAGTTGATGCGTATGCAACTCTGATGCTGTCGCCGGCTACCGCAGCCGCATTGCTGCTGTATCTTACACGAATAACTTGTGAGTTTACATTACCTGAATCCAATACGCCTGTTGATCCTACTGCACCGTTTGGCAAAGTCCATAAGTAACCTGTTGCCGCTCCTGCTGTTGCAGTTGCAGCTACCAATGCTGGTGCACTGTAACGATATACACGTGCGCCGCAAACATTGCTCACCAACACTCCTGTAATGCTTGCTGGTGCTGCTGGTTTTGTTGCCAAAACTGCGATTGCTTTTTTAGCACTTGCACCGCAACCATTCACCGCTTGAACGAAAATACTATCTGATGCAAAACCGCTCAAATATTGAACTGTAATAGCCGTATCATTGATACCGCCTGCAGTATTCTCATGCGTAACAATCATGTTAGCGCCAGATTTAACTGACCATGTGTACGTTAACGCTGATGCTACCTTTCTGATTTTGTACGTAGTACCTGCTCCACCTACAATTGAACATACAGCTGTTACTGCAGCTGGACCTGTTGTTGCTCCCGCAGTGAACGAATTGTAAATTACACCTGGTGTTGCAGCAGCTGTTCTTGTCAACGTAATTGATTTTGCCAAACTGGTATCGCAAGATGATAATGCATATCCATTTACAGTTCTCGGAGATGTTGCACTCAAGGTAATGGTATCTGCAAATACAACCGTAATAGTAGTATCATTTAATCTTTGCATTGTTGAACCAGCTGGAACTGTGAAATAGTATCCAGTTGCACCCGCTACAGATTTCAATCTGAAGGTATCTTTAACTCCTGTTACCGCAACTGCACTTGCTGTGTATGAACATACATTGGTGCTGGTTGATGTAAATACAGTTGGAGCAGCTGGTTGTGCAGCTGAAACTGCTTTTGAAGATGATTGACCATAAGTTGTACCACATTTTAATGCAGAGCAAGAAACAGTACCACTTGTTTTCATGATCAATACCGCGCTGCTTAATCCTTGGCCAGACTTCACTGAATTACCAGTTCCTGTAACTGTCCACTTGTATGTATAACCATCTGTATTTACTACAGAATAGGTTTGCAATGTATCACATTGGCTAACGTTGATGTTACCAGTGATGGTTCCTGGTGCTGCAGGTGTAGTAGATAAAATTACTGCTACCACTGAATCAGAAACAACATTGTTTGGACTTTTTGATCTGATTTTGTACGTACCTGTTGGCAAACTGCTAAATGTTGTAGCAGTACCAAAAGTTACACCATTGTCCTTGCTATATTGGAATCCAGTAACTGGAGAAACAATAGAAACTGTACCTGTAGCCACAGCACAAGTTGGTTGTGTAATGTTGATAGATGGAGACAATGCAGTGCCTTTGTAGAAATATACGTTATCTAAATACAAAGTACGCAAAGGATTTCCTTCTTCGGCAGTTGAGAAAATCAATTGAGCCAAATGTGCTCTTGATGCCAAACCGGTGAAGTTTGCCAATGGAATATCAAATGAATTCCATCCACCTTTGGTTGGTGTGAAAGTTAATTCAAAATCAGAATCATTACCACCAGCGTAAGCACCATCAGCACCAAAGTCTACCAATTTAACTCTGAAAACGTTTGCATCTGGAGTCCATACGTCTAAGTGGAAAGTTGTCATTGCTGTAGCATTGTGTGGAGTAGATCCAAAATCAATACCAGAGAAAAGATGACTTGTATATTTTTTGGTTGCATTTCCTTGCAATTGAATGTCTGAAACATTGGCAGCATCCCAAGATGTTGACCAAGTATCTACATTTACGTTAGTGTAAGAATTACTAAACAAAGAAATCACATCAGCTGCGTTTCTTGTTGGAGGTACTGGAGCTGCTGTAACTGGTGGCGCGAAATCTACATTAAATATTGTAGACTTAGAACCTGCCAAGAAGCCACTTCCTGCAGCTTGGTTTGCTGTGATAGTAGTTGTACCTGCGCCTATAACAACAATTGAATCGTTGCTAATTGTAGCTACGCTTGTATTGCTGCTAGTATAAGTAAATGCAACAGGACTTGTACTGGTTGGAGCTGTAATTTTAAATTTAGCATCTCCTACTGTTTTGCTTGGAATGCTGAATGTTCCATAAGATGGACCACCTGCTGGTTTCCAGAAATACATGTTATCAATGTAAACGGTTGTGCCGCCAAATGGTGTACTAACCAATTTCAATTGACCAATGTTTGATAAGTCAATGCCTTGTGAAGCAAATTCAGACAAAGCAACATCATAACTTCTCCATCCTGCGAATGGCGGTGTGAAAGAAACTTTTCTTTCTGTACCTGTAGTTGTGTTGATGAAATAAAGATCAAAAACTTCGCAGTTTGCTGTCCAAATGTCAAAGTGGAATTTAGACATACCAGATACATCTAAATTGTTGGCCAATTGAACACCATGGTAATTTAGATTTGGATATTTGTGTGTTAGGTTACCAGCGATGGTAGTATCTTGTGCAAGTGCATTTTGCCACCACCATGGGAACCAATCAGTTCCTGCAAGGTTGCTGTAAGAATCACTGAATAACGAAATAACATCAGAAGCAACTCTGGTTGGAGGTGTTGGTGCAGCGCCAGTTGGTGCAGCCGGACCTGTAACAACCAAGTTTGCTGTAACGCTACCAGTACCAAATGAACCTGCAGCCGCTTGGTTTGCAGAGATAATAGATGTACCCGCACCCACAATTGTAACAGTAGAACCAGAAATGGTTGCTACGTTTGTATTGCTACTTGTGTAAGTAAATGCACCAGTACTGTTACTGGTTGGTGCTGTCAAATTAAATGCTGCAGAAGTAATTGTTTTTGCAGCTACAGTAAATGAGCCGAATGTTGGCGGAGGATTTGTTCTCCAGAAATATACGTTATCCATATAAATCGTACCACCTTCTGCCACGAAAATCATTTGTCCGATATGACCTCTTGTAATCAATCCAGTAAAATCGCTTAACGCGATATCATAACTTACCCAAGTTGATTTAGCTGGTACATAACCCAACTCTTGTTCAACATCATCACCACCACCGAAAGCGCCATCAGCACCCAAATCAACGAATTTAACTTTAAACACGTTTGCATCTGGAGTCCAAATATCGATGTGGAATCTTTCCATGTTGCTCGCATTGATTGGACTAGAAATAAATTCTACCCCTGCAAACGCCATGTTTCTGTATAATTTAGTTGTATTACCAGCGATTAATACATCTTCGGGCTCGCCGGTGTTATCCCAACCTGTAGACCAAGTGTCAACTGTAACGTTGCTGTATGCATTGCTAAACATAGAAACTACGTTAGATGCTGATCTTGTTGGAGGTGTTGGAGCTGCAGTAGCAGGCGGAGGTGAACTCACTACCAAAGTTGCAGTAGTAAAAGCTGCTCCGAAAGAGCCAGATGCTGCCTGCGTTGCAGTGATCGTTGTAGAACCCAAACCAGCTAATGTTACGGTAGAACCACTGATGGTTGCAACATTTGTATTGCTGCTGGTGAAAGTAAATGCACCAGGACTGTTACTTGTTGGAGCTGTCAAATTGAAAGCAGCATCTCCCAATACTTTTGCAGGAACTGTGAAACTGCCTAAAGTTGGAGCCGTTCCAGATCTCCAGAAATACATATTGTCGATATATAATGTACCAGAACCGGTAAACATCATTTGACCAATATTGCTCAAGTTGATGTTGGTGTAAGAAGACAAAGGAATGTCTATACTGTACCAACCATCCAAAGTTGGGTTTACCACAACTTCTTGTTGTACTGTAGCAGGACTAGTATTAATTAAAAAAACATTTAATGTAGATGCATCGGCAGTCCAAATGTCCATATGCAACTTTTCCATTGTACTAACATTGAGGGCAGAAGAGAATTCCATTCCCTGATAGGTTAGTCCAGCATACAGTTTCGTATTGTTTCCGGCAACGGTTACATCAGAAACTACGGTTGATTGACCCCAGTTAGGGAAAAAATTCACTCCAGATACGTTGGTGTACGCATCACTGAAAAGCGACACCACATTGGAGGCATTCCGCGTAGGCGGAGTTGTTGCTGCCACGGATGGCTGAGCAAAACTCTTAAAGGCCACCATAAACATCATGGCCCACAAGAACAAATGTTTTTTCATTTTTTGTTTGTTTTAGTAAATAAATAAATTTTGGCAAGTTTTCAGTAAAAGAGTGCGGATCGCGGTTCAAAAGGGTCAACAAATTTATATTACTTCAAAATCAACTACACAAAAAAAGCCACATCATTACTACATCTTTCATTAATTTTCCCTTATTTTACAGCGTATTTTACCACAACATTACTACAACAAAAATTTTTGTTTACTTTCTCATCCATATAAAAATGAAAAAGATACACAAGCTTTTACTGCTTTTTTTTATGCCCATTTATGTGTTTGGACAAAACACAATTGGCCTACCCAATGTGGTTAACTTTCGCAAATCTGATTACAACGCCGGTACTCAAAGCTGGGATATCAAGCAAGATAAAAACGGCATCATTTATTTCGCAAACAACGAAGGACTACTCAGCTTCGATGGAAAATATTGGAATCTGTTTCCTTTGCCCAACAAAACCATCGTTCGTTCTATTGAAATTGGTAAAGATGACAATATATATGTAGGCGGACAAGATGAGCTCGGCTATTTTTCACCCAATGCCAGTGGCCATTTGACTTTTCACTCCCTAACCAATTTAATAGCTACAAAAGATAGAAACTTTGGCGATGTTTGGGATATTGTTGCATCAAAACAAGGCGTTTTTTTTAGAACTAGTAATAAAATCTTGCATTATTACAATCAGCAAGTTTCTGTTTTTAATGCCCCTACGGAATGGTCTTTTATGGGAAACAGCAATTTGGGACTTATTGCGCATGACTTTAAGCAAGGATTGCTCATTTTCAAGGACAACCAATGGGCCCCTTTCACTTTTCCTTTGCAGCTACCCGTCAAAGACGCGGTAACTTCTATATTCAATACGCAATCAAATCTGCTGATTGCCACCTTAAAAAATGGCATTTTTAAACTCACCGCCAACGGATTTGAAAAAATAAATACCCCCATCCTCAACCAAATTGGCTTAGAACGCATCTATGCTGCTTCTGCTATCGGAAAAGATCGAATGGCACTGTCAACCAATATTGGCGGTTTCTATGTGCTTGATTTAAATGGAAACCTCATACAACAGTTTTCAAAAAAAGAAGGCATCCAAAACAACAATATCTTATCCACATTGCTTGATGCACAGGGAAACATCTGGCTTGGATTGGACAACGGAATTGATTGCATTGCCTACAACAGCGCCATCAAACACCTTGCACCAAACGACCAAGACGCTTCGGGTTACACGTCCATCATCTTCAACAATAAATTATATACAGGCACATCGGGCGGCTTATACAGCACAACCCTACAACAAACATCCGATTTGAGCTTTAGTAAAGGATATTTTGAATACGTAAACAACACCATCGGACAAACTTGGGGACTTTCTGAAATCAATGGCAAATTGTTGTTAAGTCATCACGATGGTGCATTCATCATAGAAAACAATCAGGCGTCTCCAATTTCCACAACAAACGGGTATTGGAATTTCACCTCAACAAGTGCCGTATATCCAGCTGAAAAAATCGTTTCAGGGAATTATAAAGGGGTGACTTTCTTTAATTTCAAGGACAACAAGTTTGAAGAAGCCGAAAAAGTTCCGGACTTCGAAGAATCTTCAAGGTACCTCGCTATCGACAAACACGACAATATATGGGTTTCTCATCCTTATCATGGTGTTTTTAAAATCGCAAAAGATCAGAACGGAAAAATGTCGACGCGATTGTACAGTGAGAAAAATGGGCTTCCCAATATTTTAAACAATCATGTTTTTAAAGTAAAGAACGAGGTGGTTATCGGTACTGAAAAAGGAATATATGTTTACAATTCAGAAAATGACCGGTTTGAACCTTCCACTTTGTACACTAAAATTATCGGATCTCAAAGTATTCGATATTTAAAAGAAGATACGGATGGCAATATCTGGTTTATTCACGAGAAGACACTCGGAGTAATTGATATGACGAATCAAAAAACGGAGGTGATTTATTTACCCGAACTGAATAATAAAATGCTTAGTGGATTTGAAAGCATTTACCCTGTAAACGCATCCAATATTTTTTTGGGTGGAGAAAAAGGGTTTTATCACATCAACTACGACAAATACAAAAAATCGAAATCGTCGTTACAAATTAGAATAAGATCCGTAAAAATCAACAACCAAAAAGACTCAACTATTTTTGGCGGCTATTTCTCAAAAATTAACGACAAGCAAACCCAGTTAAAAGAAGCCATTCCTAGAATCGATTACCAATGGAAGAACATCCATTTTGAGTTTGCTGCTCCAATCAATGGACAAGAAAACAATTTGCGTTACAGCTACAAACTCAAAGGTTTCGATAAAGAATGGTCTGAATGGACAGAAAAAACGGAGAAGGATTACACCAATTTACCAACAGGCGATTATACTTTTGAAGTTAAGGCAAAAAATAACCTTGGCGTTGAATCTCCATCCATCTCCTACACTTTTCATATTTTACCACCTTGGTATAGAAGCATATGGGCTTATGGTTTTTACCTGATTATAATATTGATTGGGCTTTATTATTTCTATGCCCGTCAGCGCAAAAAATTCTACTCACAACAAGAGAAATATGAAGAAGAGCAAAAGCGCCTTCATTACCTGCATCAACTCGAAATCAATAAAGCTGAAAACGAATTGGTGAACTTGAGAAATGATAAACTTCAAGGAGAAATAGATTTTAAAAACTCAGAACTGGCTACCAATGCGATGCATCTTGTACAGAAGGGTGAGTTATTGGCTAAAATAAAAACAGAACTTACGCACGTATTGAAAGCCGTGGATATTGATAAGGCACTTGCCGATATAAAAAAGCTAATAAAGGTTCTTTCGGAAGACGAGAAAATGGATAAAGATTGGGAACACTTTGCACAACATTTCGACAAAGTGCATAGTGATTTCGTTGCGATATTGAAAGAAAAACACCAAAATATTACACCAAACGAATTAAAGCTGTGTACGTATTTGCGGATGAATTTATCTACAAAGGAAATTGCTCAATTGATGAATATTTCTGTAAGAGGAATTGAAATCAGTAGATACCGCCTACGAAAAAAACTAGGCATTGCCACCGAGATTAGCTTGTTTGATTATTTAATTAATTTGAGCAATAAAAACCAATCCCTTTAAATAATAGCCGTCATTTTGGTGTAAACCAATTTAGAAACTGCCTTAACAAAATTGGGCATCTTTAATAAATTTGTTCCCTTACTCATTACCGTAAGTAAGTACGCTTTATTGTTGCAGTAAACAATTGCAGATTCATTAAAATTGGGTGCGTTGGAAAATCCACCCTCTCCAAATTTATGTACGGCTATGCATCCTTTTGGAAGTCCGCTAACCAATCCTTCCGTATAGTCTGTTTGGCTCATTAAATTCATACAAAACTCTGAGTGTGTTGTATTAAGGTAAGAGCTGTTGTATAATTCTTTTAAAAAAGAGGAGTATGCAGCCGAAGTCATGGGATAATCATTAGTAGTATAATCTGGCTCCGGCAATCCCAAATCGGTAAATACCCGATTAAACACCTTTCGATCCATCATTTCATTTAACAGCATAGTGGCGTCATTATCGGAATACACAATCATATATTTTATCAACTCTCTAACGGTATATGATTGGCCCAATTCAATATGCTTTGATTTAAATGTAATGTTTCTATGGGTTTCAGCTTTTGTTTTGTATGTAACCGACTTTTCAAAAAAACCGGGTTGAATTTCATTCATCTTGCAAAATGCAATGAGCTCGGGTACTTTTAACAACGAACCTGGACTATACTTTTCATTTTCATTGATAACCATCCATCTTGCTTGTCCGAATTCTCTTACATAAATCGATGCAGAGCTAATATCGCCAGACAGTTTAAATTGGTTGATCAATTCGGTCAGTTCACTTTTCAACGGGAAAAAGTCTGCAGATTCACAAGCAGGTTCTGCATATAAAATGGGTTTGATGAATTCAAAACCCTTTAATCGAGCAATATTTAAATTACAAACAGGCTGTGGACCACTTTCTGTTGTAGTATTTTCAAATTCATTGTTTTTGTTAAAAAATTGAAAAGCAAGAAAAGATCCTACCAAACAAACAATCACAGAAATCAAATATAGTGACAGAGACACCTTTCTATTAAGCATATACGAAGTTGATTAAAAAGCGAGTGCAATTTATTCATAAATGACAAATTAATTCACATAAACGGTAGAAATTTTAAGCTATCAAATTAAATGCATATGCTATGGTGAAGCATAATAGTGAAATTTTTCAAATAAAAGTAAACGAGTTTAAATTCTTCTACTAACCGATACGGTTAGTTGACAAATTATCAACGATGGTTTAAAAAATATTTTTCTCATTCAAATGTAATCAACCTTTTGTTAAGCCCAATTGATTTAACGGGTGTGTTAAACTGATTACTTTTGCAATGGATGTTGATTGATGCAATTGTTCAAAAAGCGTGGCCTGCGTTTGAGGATTTTTAACACCTGCGATTGCGCAAGCAGTTGAAAAGTTTTTGTGCATCCCAAACCCCTGGGTGATTTTGGGAATTTGCAGTGCTGGGAAATAAAGCAATTGTTTAACAAAATAAAATTTCTCTTCTCCAATTTCTTTGATGTAGCAATCGTAAATGATTTCCATTTTTTAATTTTTAGGGTTACGGTATAGTAAATCTACCCTTTAAACATGGCAATTGCAATGGTAATTGAAAATTTCTTTTACATTTTTTTTTCGAATCGCTAAGATTTTGAAATGATTGATAATCAATGCTTTTTAGAAATGATTTTTTAGAAGATTGTGCGTACGGAAAATTTATTTACCCTTGCTGACACAACATTGGCATGATTTTATACGTTTGTTTGTCATCTAATATTTATTTAAAACCAAACCATTAATCTAAAACCCAATCCACATGAAAACAACAATGGATACATCCGCTGTATCAACAAATCCGTCATCAAAAAAATCTAAAATCGCAATCGCTGCTCTAGCGCTAGCTTTTGCTGGCACTGCAACATTTTTAACCGTGCATAAAGTACAATCGACGAAAACGATTGAATCTCAGCAAACACAATTAAGCACGATTACTGCAGAGAAAAGTGAACTTCAAAATCGTTTTGATTTATCGCTTGCTCGGGTAGACTCAGTGCAATCGGTTGCATCAAACCTTCAAGTAGAATTAAAAGAAAAAAATGATGCCATCGTTGCATCAAAAATTGAAATCAGAAATATCCTGAATAAAAAACATGTTACTGAAAAAGAGTTGAAAAAAGCACATCAACTCATTGCAGGTTTGAACACTCAAATTGGTGATTTACAAACGAGCATAACAAAACTTACAGAAGACAATAAAGTTTTAAACGAAAACAATGCAGCTTTGACTTTGCAAAAAGAAAACTTGACTTCTGAATTGACTGCTACCAATGCTGTAAAAAAATCATTGGAAGAAACAGTAGACGTAGCTTCTACATTAAACGCATCAAACATTTCCATCACGCCTTTTAACATCAAAAAAAATGGGAAAGCGGTTGTTTCTAGTTCTGCGAAAAAAGTAGACAAAATGGTTGTAAAGTTTGATTTAGCAAACAGAATCATCAAAAGTGGTACAACCGATTTGTATGTTTTGGTTATCGGGCCCGATGGAAAACCAGTAAATGCTACAGATAATTTCAGCGGCACATTCAAAACTAGAGATGAAGGAGACAAATTTTTTACTGCTAAATTTCCTGTAGTGTTAGAAACAGCTAAAACAAAAAATGTTGCATTCTCGTTTGCACCAGATGGTAATTTTGCTCAAGGAGATTACAAGATAGAAATTTATCAAAATGGATTCCTTATTGGAACATCGGTTAGCACTTTAAAAAAAGGCGGATTGTTTAGCTAACCCATAAACAACCTAATTCTAAAATCCCGTATAATTTTGTTATACGGGATTTTTTATTTCGGCTGCTGCTTATTGTTTAATCAGCTTTTTCGTTTTTTTAAGATCGTTCTGTTTTACTTCCAACAGATAAATTCCTGTTTTTAATTGAGATCCAAATCTTAATTTTTCTCCAGTCTTTGCTAATTCATGCGCAACAATTCTTCCTTGTAAATCAAACAATTTTACTTGAATTACTTCATTAGAAGTGGAAGTAGCTATCATTTCAAATTCATTTTCCGTTGGATTAGGGAATACATTTATTTCTTTCAAACCTGGTTGCAAATTCACTTTAGCAAATGGTATTGTATTAGAAATTTTTGTTCCAGCTGCACAACCTGTATGTGTAAGTGCCTGTGATTTTGCAGTACCCACAACGCCGCAAATCGTTTGCCCTTTCACGGTTAAGTTACCTCCGGTATATCCTGTATTAAATTGCAAAGAAATGATTGAGCTATCTGCATTTGCACTGATGATGGTTGTATTATTGGGTTTTGTCCATCTGTAAATGGCGGCCGAAACTTGAGAAGTACTCGGCGCAGGTGTGACAACTGTATATGATACCGTTGCGCCAATACAAGCATTATACGACCCGGTGCTTGATGTGATGGATGTTGGTGTTGCTGTTGCATATCTCAACAAAGTTGATTTAGCAGTACCCAAAACGCCACAAGCTGTTTGACCTCTCACTGAAATAGAACCGCCATTGAATCCTGCGTCATATCT
>Ga0114979_10001332_pt1 | contig 16593 bp, 16 predicted proteins | sample S_140625_EF_Meta_FD_87315 | JGI IMG/M metagenome (GOLD analysis project Ga0114979, IMG submission 87315) | Freshwater microbial communities from Lake Simoncouche, Canada to study carbon cycling - S_140625_EF_MetaG | ecosystem: Environmental > Aquatic > Freshwater > Lake | place: Lake... | reverse complement strand
TTTTATAACATCTGTATTGTGTTCAATCACTAAAATAGAATGTCCATTTTCTATCAATGCATTAAAAGAAGTTAGCAGCTTTTTAATGTCATGAAAATGAAGGCCTGTAGTAGGTTCATCAAAAATAAATAAAATATTACCTTGTGATTTACCCTTTCCTAAAAAAGAAGCCAGCTTAACTCTTTGCGCTTCTCCCCCAGACAATGTATTGCTGGATTGTCCAAGTTTCACATACCCTAATCCTACATTGCTCAATGGCTGAATTTTTTTTACAACATCGGCTTCTTCTGAAAAAAATGCGATGGATTCATCCACACTCATTTCCAATACATCATAAATATTTTTTCCCTTATAACACACTTCTAAAACTTCTTCTTTAAATCTTTTGCCACCACAAATTTCACAGGTCAAATGCACATCGGCCAAAAACTGCATCTCTACTATTTGCTCACCCTCTCCTTTACAAGTATCGCATCTGCCTGCATCTACATTAAATGAAAAATGCTTGGGTAAAAAACCTCTTATTTTACTAAGTGGCTGTTCACTGTACAACTCCCTTATTTCATCATAAGCCTTGATATAGGTTACCGGATTACTTCGCGATGATTTACCAATTGGATTTTGATCAATCATCTCTATTTGAGAAAGGTAGTCAATATCACCTTCAATGGATTTGTGTATGCCAGGTTTTTCTACTCCCTCCCCTTTCAATTTTTGAAGCGCTGGATATAAAATTTGCTTAACCAAAGTTGTTTTACCACTTCCACTTACTCCACTGATAACGCAAAAAATATTCAAAGGGAATTCAACTGAAATATTTTTAAGATTATTCTGTCTTGCTCCCTTAATAGTAATACTCTTATTCCAATTTCTAAGTTTTTTAGGTGCTTCAATTTGCAAAACTCCTTTTAAATATTTTCCAGTCAAACTTTTATCATCAGAGATCAATTGTTCAAAATTACCTGCTGCAACCACTTCACCACCTAGATGACTTGCCAGTGGTCCCATATCGATTATATAATCGGCCTCCCGCATTATCATTTCATCATGCTCAACCACTACCACCGTATTACCTAGGTCTCTTAGTTCTTTTAAAACACCAATTAATTTTTCAGTGTCTCTACTATGAAGTCCAATAGAGGGCTCATCTAAAATATATAAAGAATTGGTTAAGTTACTTCCAAGACTTCTAGTAAGTTGAATGCGCTGACTTTCGCCTCCACTCAATGAATTGGCCAATCTACTTAGGGTAAGATATCCCAAGCCAACATCCAACAAGGTTTTGATTCGGTGATAAATTTCTATTAAAATTCTTTTAGCTACCTGCTCTTGATAATCATTCAACTTTAATTGATCAAACCAGTTTTTCAAATCCTTCACCGGCATGCTACACAATTGCCCAATGTGTTGGTCAGCAATTTTTACATACAAAGCTTCCTTTCTTAAACGATGCCCTTTGCATTCTGGACAAAGCGTTCTTCCTCTATACCGACTCAATAAAACACGGTACTGTACTTTGTATAAATTTTGTTCTACTTCTTTGAAAAAATCATTGATTCCGTTGGCGTAATTATTTCCTTCCCACAATATTTGTAATTCCGCATCTGTGAGGTCTATAATTGGTTGATGAACTGGAAAATTAAAATGTTTTGCGGCGCGAATAAATTGCTCTTTCCATTGACCTAATTTTTCTCCCTTCCAAGGCGCCACTGCTCCTTCGTATAAGCTCAATTGTTTATTTGGTATCACAAGATCTGCATCTACCCCCAATACCTGGCTAAAACCCTCGCAGGTTGGACAAGCCCCAAAGGGATTATTGAATGAAAATAAATTGGGTACGGGCTCTTCGAAACTAATTCCATCCAATTCAAATTTATTGCTGAATAAAACTTCTTTGTCGCCATTAATTTCTATTATCAGCTCTCCCTCCCCTTCATAAAAAGCAGTACCTGTAGAATCACTGATTCGATGAATATCCTCTTCATCAAATTTTTTCACCACCAATCGATCAATTAATAAGTAGGCAACCTTTTTTTTAAAGGAAGAAATTATTTTTTTTAAATCCTCATCGGATTCTAACAATGTTTCGATTCGAAGAATTTCCTTGTTGAAATAAATTCTCGAAAATCCCTTTTGAATTAAAATATTCAACTCCTCCTTTACCTCTCTGTTAGCATGCTGCCTAAATGGAACCAATAGTAACACTTTGTCTCCCTCTTTCAATGCTTGAATTGCCTTTAAAACATCTGCTACATCATCCTTTTTCACCTCTCTACCACTAATAGGCGAAAGAGTTGTTCCCACTCGTGCAAATAAAAGACGCAAGTAATCATATAATTCCGTCATACTTCCAACAGTACTCCTAGGGGTACGAGTAATTACTTTTTGTTCAATAGCAATGGCTGGGCATAAGCCTTTAATAAAGTCTACCTCTGGTTTATTCATCCGCTGCATAAACTGTCGAGCATAGCTACTTAAACTCTCTGCATACCTTCTTTGCCCTTCAGCAAATAATGTATCAATAGTTAAGGAAGATTTACCTGAGCCCGAAACGCCTGTAACCACTACCAACTGATTGCGTGGTATGGTCACCGTTACATTTTTTAAATTATGCGTTCTTGCCCCTTGTATCAAAATCCCCTCCTGTCTTTGGATAGAGGATTTAGCTTGAGTAAGATTTTTTATTTTTGCTGCCATTATTTAGATCTACAAAAGTAATGCCTTGCGACTACCTTCGGGCAAAAATGTGAAATTCTTCTTAAAATCATTCTCACAATACATTTGAATGAATATTACAATTAATTTTATTCTAACAAACATTTAAACAAAAAGTTAAAGAATTTATTTTTCTTTTAAATTAGATAATAAACTCTTTATAATTAAGTCAAATTTTAAACGGCACGCCTATATATTCTGAACTTCTACATTGAATTTTTTATTGGTACAAACAATCTCTACTCCAAAAAAAGATAGAAGTAATATGAATAGTCTAAATAATCTTTCCGAGCAAGAACTAGTGCAACTTTATTTAAAAGGCAATACCAATGCCTTATCCTGTCTAATTAGCCGTTACAAGGACAAGATATATACCTCTATTTATTTGCTTGTAAAAGACAAGTACATGGCCGAAGATATTTTTCAGGAGGTGTTTATTCGCATCATTGATAGTCTCAAAGCAAAAGGGTATTCTAATGAAGGAAAGTTTTTACCTTGGGCACTAAGAATTTCACACAATTTATGTGTAGATCACTTTAGAAAAGTAAAGCGTACGCCGAAAATTACCACCAGCGATGACCGTGATATTTTTGAGGTACTTAACTTTTCAGAACCCAATGCTGAAACAAGATTGATACAATCTCAACGCCATGAAAAAGTTAGAAAAATGATTGATTTGCTTCCTGAAGATCAGCGAGAAGTTATCATCTTACGCCATTATGGAGATTTGAGTTTTAAAGAAATTGCATCTATCACTAAATGTAGTACCAATACCGCTTTGGGGAGAATGAGATACGGATTAATTAATATGCGAAAAATGACCTTAGAAAAAAATATTGCCTTTTAGATAAAAACTTTAAAAAGATTACTCTTTGATAGCTGCGTTGTACAAACCCTTTACCTTTTGCAGATGTGCAACAAATTCTTTCGGCCCCTTTGTAGCGTCATAACCATATCCGCCATCAATAAGAAGTACGCCATCCCCATTTACAAAAACATAATTTGGCTGTCCAGACGCTTTGATTAAACGCTGTTGTAGATCTTCATGTTTATCACCTACCGTTTCAATAGTAGCGTTGAGCAAGGGAGAGAATTTTTTTTCGTCATCTGGCAATTCTGCATTGTAATCACTAAAAAGAGAGGCGACTACAAAATCATTTTTCATTAATTTTCCTACCTGCGGATCAATCCAAATTTTTGATTCAAATTCTCTACAATTAACACACTGAATACCTGTAAAATCGATCATCAATGGTTTATGAAGAAGTTTGGATGCAGACAAAGCTTCGTCATAATCATAATAAATAACCAATTGATTATTGATAGCAGCCCCTGGTTCATATTTCTTTAAATCGGCAACATATTTTTGAGGTGGATTTGCCACATTCTCCTTATTGCTTTGAATGGCTGCTCCAGAAAAACTTTCCGAATTGCTCACTACATTAAAATCTTGTGTCCCCATTGGAGGTACGAAGGCAGATACCGCTTTTAATGGGGCTCCCCATAAACCTGGCACTAGATAAACTGCAAAAGAAAAAGATATCATTGCTAAAAATAACCTAGGCACAGAAACAAAAGATAATCCAAAATCATTTTTAGCTATTTCGCTGTCATTTTTGAATATAATTTTTCCCAATAAATACATTCCTAGTAAAACGAAAATCACTATCCAAAGTACAATAAAAACTTCCCTATCTAGTATGCGCCAGCCTCTGTCTAGATCGGCATTGCTCAGAAATTTAAGTGCCAATGCAATTTCTAAAAATCCCAAGACCACTTTCAACGCATTTTGCCAGCCACCACTTTTTCCTAAAGAACTCAACATGGCAGGAAAAAAAGCAAAAATTGCAAAGGGCAGCGCAAGTCCAAAGCCGAAGCCAAACATGCCAACAATGGGTGCTAATTTTCCAGAGGCAGTTGACAAACCTAAAAGAGATGCAACAAAATTTCCAGTGCAACTAAATGATACAATCACCAATGTTAAAGCCATGAAAAATATTCCTGAATAGCTTCCTACTCCCGCCTTGCTATCAATTTTATTAGACCAGGAGGAAGGTAGATTAATTTCAAATGCTCCAAGAAAAGATGCTCCAAAAAGAATAAAAAGACCAAAGAGAAACACATTGAAAATCCAATTGGTTGATAAATTATTTAAAGCGTTTTTAGGGAGAACGGTTGCAACCAATGCTCCAACCAATGTATATATTAAAATAATTGAGATAGAATAAAACAGTGCATTCTTTTTGCCCTGCAGCTTTGTTTTACTTTTTTTAGTAAAAAAACTAATGGTAATAGGAACCAATGCGTATACACAAGGAGTTAAAAAACCAATCAATCCTGCAATGATTCCAGCAATCAACAAAGCCCACATAGATTTTGCTTGCAAACTTCCAGAGCTATTGTCTACCAACTCATCCGCTGCCTTTTTTTGATATTGAAACTGCATCGAAATCGGCGCTTCGCCCGATTCAATTCGATCTCCTTTCTGATAATAATAATTAATCCTTCCCTTTATTCTTATACTATCTCCGACAGATAATTTAATTTTTTGTAACCAAAAAACAGAATCCGTATAATAGCTGATTACTGCATTTTCTAGTGAGGGATTGGAAGCCGTAATAGCTTTTCCTTTTTCTACCATACTATCAGCCGTATATTTTAAACTAGCAGAGTCAAATTGAATGCTTGAATTAACTGGTAGGTCGCCCGAAACTTTCTGAATTGAAAAAAGATGAACCCCTGTACTTGGAACTGCTTTTATTTTTAGTTCAAACTCTCCTTGCTTATTTTGTAGCTTTTCAAAATAAAACTGCACAGGTATTTGACTCTGTGCAGTAATAGAAAGGGATAAAAAAAATGAGGTAACACTTAAAAGCAGTATAAATTTTCTCATAATTAAGACTGTCAGATTAGTTGAGTAACACATTAAACTTTTCAATCACAGGGGGCATACAGGTTCTATCATTACAAATCATTGATTCGACTTTCCCACTTAAATTGGTTTTTAATTTTCCTTTTACCTTTATTATTTGAACAAAATCTGCCTTACCCTCAAAGTACTTTACATCCACTTTGAAATTTTTATCATAATATTTTATCAATTTTCCATTTTCAACCACCTTTCCAACCAATGTAGTCAAAGCATTTTTACTGAAACTAAAAGAAGTTGGAATCGGCCCTCCTTCTGGAGTAAGCTGTGAGTAAATATGCCATCCAATAGGCGGATTGGCAGTCATATGAACTTCGTATTGATTGTCTGCTAACTTTTTTGTTGAATAAGTCCAAGATATTTTTTGTTGGGCATTTACTGCGTTAAAACAAAAAATAATTGCTATTGAAAAAACTATTCTATTCATTTTCTTTATTTATTTACGATGAAGTTACACAACAGTAGGCTAAGGGAATGTTAACGAAAAAACATTCCTTTCATTTAACATTAGTTTAGCTGAAATAGATGTGTAAAAACTTTTATACCATCTTCATTTCCTAAAAAAGCACTACTGGCTCTTTCAGGATGCGGCATCATGCCAAATACATTTCTGTTGGCATTGCATATTCCAGCAATATTATTGATAGCTCCGTTAGGATTGCTTTCTGCAGTAACAGAGCCCTTTTCATCACAATAACGATAAATGATCTGTTGCTTTAATTCCAACTGTTCAAGGGTTGTAGCATCGGCAAAATACCGACCTTCACCATGCGCCACTGGTATTTTTAATCCCTGCCCTCCTTCAGAAGCGGCTTCCTTTATAAAAACATTTTTACAAACAAACTGTTGGTGACTATTGCGCAACAATACCCCAGGCAGTAGTCCGCTTTCACATAAAATCTGAAATCCATTACAAATACCCAACACCTTCCCTCCTTTATTAGCAAATTCAATTACGCTCTGCATCATTGGACTAAATTTTGCAATAGCGCCACAACGAAGGTAATCTCCATAGCTAAATCCACCTGGCAAAACGATGCAATCTTCTGTTGAAAACATACTCAGATCCTTGTCTTTGTGCCAAAGTTCAATTACCTCTTGCTTCAAATCCACTCGAAGGGATTCTATTACATCCCTATCACAATTACTTCCTGGAAAAACTACTACGCCAAATTTCATGTGTCTTTTTTAAGATTATTTATTAATTGGTAACGCAAAAGTACAAATACCATTTTAATTATTGTACGAAGTAGCTGAATGCAATAGCAAATGCCACCATCAGCCAGTGTAAAATGAGAGGAAATGCCCTTTTTTGGGGATATAAAAATCCTGCACCCGCAATCACTGCAATGGGAACAGCACTAAGTATCCAATAAACAAATGAATGGCTGGCATTAATAAAAGGAACAAAAAGGGCTATTAAAAAGTATAAGAAAATAAGATTCCAACTTTTACGAGCCTGTACCAATTGACGGCGGAAGTTTTTTTGAACATAGATAAACCCTGCAACTGTGGTAAACAATACAATAATCACAGCTGCCAAGGCCCATCTTGATTCAATAAAATGAGGTAACGTTACTGCTACCCCTGGAAAATGATACCCTTGCCACTTATCCATTACATAAACAAAGGCCAACAAAAAATAAAAGGGACTTGCTAATCCTAAGAGGGCAACGATCCATTCTGGTAACTTAAAAGGTCTAGTGATCAATAAGCCAACAATTACCAATACCGAAAATGAGATGGTTGGGAAATAAAAGAAAGAAGAAATTCCAATAGCCATTCCGATATTAAACAGAGATCCCTTTGGATTAGGCTCATTGTACAACTTACTCATTCTCGACCATACCCATATTATCAATGAATTTATGATCAAGGGCGCAGAAAGGATATTCCACTCGGCAAACAATGAGGTAATCAACAAATAGGCCATCCCCGTTAGATAGTTAGGCTTTTGCATTAAACGATGCTGATTCACCAAGGCATTTAAAGTAATGGCTTGGGTGTATAATAAAATGAAAGAAATCAATGGATAAATAAGAGGAATACTTTTACCCACACCAGAAAGTTGCGACAATAGTAATTTAAAAAGAAAGCCATCCGTTTGCTGCGGCAATGGAATCTGTGGATGAATAAACATGATCAACTTTAGAAGTAGACCATATACCAACAACAAAAAGGTATTGTATGGATTGTTAGATTTAAATATTCCTGTCAAGTTACTAATTGGTTTTACCCTCAATTACTGAGGACATGAAATATCAATTGCAATACCTTACAAATGTGGTAAATATTATTGGTTTAACAAATAGTTTATAAGACCAAGTTGATATTGAAGCCTCCGAGTTTTTGAATTTCAAAATATTTACTGAAATAAAACCAAAATTTTGGGTAAAAAAATAATGAGTCCAGAAAGAAAACTCCCAATAGCAGCAATCAAAACTGAAGCTGCAGCAATGTCTTTAATTACCTTAATGATAGGATGGATATCACTTGTAATAAGATCGCAAACTTTTTCTATCGCCGTATTCAGTAACTCCATCGAAAGTACCAGCATAGCGCATCCTATAATAATTAACCACTCAATATGGTTTATTTTTAGAATTCCTCCTAGCATTATTGCCATCAATAATGCGATTAAATGAATCCTAAAATTCTGCTGTGTCAAAAAACAATATTTAAGACCTTGCCATGCAAAAGAAAAAGATTTAACCAATTTCATAAATAATATGCAAATTAATTTAGTTAAATAAATTAGTTTTCGTTTAATACAGCTATGATATGGCCACAAGCGATTCTTATTTCAGCGTCACTGATTACCAGCGGAGGAGCAATGCGCAAAGAACCTGATGCAAATAAAAACCAGTCAGTAAAAACACCTTTTTGAATCAATGTATCAATGATTTTTTTATTTACCTCAAAACTTCCGAAATCAACAGCAATCATCAATCCACAACTATGCACTGATTGTATAGAAGGATGAACCAATTGGGATAAAAAAAGAGCTTCTTTATTTTTAACGCCCTCTATTAATTTTTCTTCTAGCAAAACATTCAATGCTGCAAGGCCAGCAGCACAACTAACTGGATGTCCACCAAAAGTATTGATATGACCTAAAACTGGATGATTGGTAAAGCAGTCCATCAGTTTTTTATCTGCAATAAATGCACCAAGAGGCATGCCGCCGCCCAAGGCTTTGCCTAACAATAAAATATCTGGCACCACATCAAATTGCTCAAATGCCCATAGAGAACCATTGCGTCCAAAACCACATTGTATTTCATCGAGTACAAGTAAGGTGCCTGTTTCCGTGCATCGTTTGCGCAATGCCGAAAGCCAACCATTTTGAGGAACCAATACTCCAGCTTCTGCCTGAATCGTTTCAGCCACGACACAGGCTGTGCGCTCGGTAATATTTTGCAAGCAATCAAATGAATTATAGTCTAGTTGCATTACATCAGGCAATAATGGCCTGAAAGCATTTCGCCAATATTCATCCCCCATAATACTCAAAGCACCCTGTGTACTTCCGTGATAACTGTTTTTAAACGAGATGATTTGTGTGCGGCCAGTAAACCGCTTCGCTAACTTCATTGCTCCCTCAGTAGCCTCAGTTCCACTTGCGGTATAAAATACTGAATTAAGAGATGTCGGTAAATGGTCTGTTAATTTTTTTGCATAAGCTACTTGCGGACTTTCCACCAATTCACCGAGTACCATAATATGCATGTATTCATCTACCTGTTTTTTGATAGCTTCTACTACTCTTGGGTGACAGTGCCCAATATTACAAACACTGATACCAGCGATTAAATCGATATAAGTTTTGCCATCTACATCCCATAGCGTAGATCCTTTTGCCTTCACTATTTCTAATGCAAGTGGCGCTTCGGATGTTTGACCTACATGAGAAAGAAATAATTCCCTGTTAGAAATAGCAGTTGACCTTCGTCTATTAAAGAGATTATTAAAAAATTCACCTTTATTCATAGGATACAAATGTCGCAAAGAAATAATCATAAATAGTGATGTCTTTTTGAATATTAATTTAATTTAGCATCATTCTAACTTAAACAGATAAAAAAATGCCAGTGATTCTTCCCGTAAAAGGGGTTTTTCCAAAGATGGGTGCCAATTGTTTTATAGCCCCAAATGCTACCATCGTAGGAGATGTGATTATGGGAGATGACTGTAGTGTATGGTTTAATGCAGTAATTCGTGGCGATGTGAACATTATCCGAATGGGAAATAAAGTAAATGTGCAAGATGGGGCAGTTATCCATTGTACCTACCAAAAAACCCAGGCTATCATAGGAAATAATGTTAGCATTGGACACAATGCAATTGTGCATGGATGCGTTATAGCAGACAACGTGCTGATTGGGATGGGTGCAATTGTTATGGACAATGCACAAATTGGTTCAAATTGTATTATTGCAGCCGGAGCAGTGGTACTTGAAAATACGATCGTTGAGCCAGGCAGTATTTACGCAGGTGTTCCTGCAAAAAAAATTAAAGACATCAGTCAAGAATTAATAGGTGGCGAAATTAATAGAATTGCCAATAATTACTTAATGTATAGCGGATGGTTTAAGGAAGAAGGTAGCTAACTATTCACAAAATCTAAAAGATGAAAAAAATAATCATGGCTATTTGTTGCATTTCTCTTTTCAGCGGATGCTTTATTTTTAGAAAAAAAGTTGTCTATGGCTGTCCGACCGATGGAAGAAATGTAGGAGCAGAAAAATTAGCTTCTGGAGATCCGAAGGCGATGAAAGCCAGCAAAAAAGCAAAATACAAAGGCGGTAAAAAGAGTTATGAATATTGAATCAATCTTTCCCTTTGAATTAAAAAGATTTTTTTTCAATACTATCTAAAATATTTAAATAACTATAATAACGATCTGGGTGAACCGCACCTGAATTGACAGCATCTTTCACCGCGCAGTCTGGCTCATTAATGTGCATACAATTATTAAAATGACATTGATTGATTAAAGTCCTCATTTCTGGAAAATAATGAGACAACTCATGCTTAGGAATATCTACTAGCCCTAGCTCCCTTATTCCTGGGGTATCAATTAACCTTCCCCCGAATGAAAGATTAAACATTTCTGCGAATGTAGTAGTATGCAATCCTTTTCCACTCCATCCGCTTACATCCTGAGTCTTAAGTCTAAGGTCTGGAAAAATAATATTAATAAAAGATGATTTGCCTACACCAGAATGACCACTCAATAAAGTAGTTTTATCTTTTAATAAATTTTTCACCTCTTCCACACCTATATTTTTTTCAATACTCATGAGCAATACTTTGTAACCGATGGCCTCATAAATTTCTTTGATTTCATTAAATCTTGACAGCTCCTTTTCTTTGTAAAGATCAGACTTATTAAAAACAAGAATAGAAGGAACATGGTATGCTTCTGAAGTAATTAAAAAGCGATCAATAAATCCAAGGGATGTTTTGGGTTCTTTTAAAGTAGCAAATAAAAGTGATTGATCAAGATTAGAAGCTATGATATGATGCTGATTCCGATTGTGGGGAGAAGATCGAGTAATGTAATTTTTACGGTCTGCAATATCAGTAATGGTTACTGTATTTTCCAACTCATTTTCCATATCAGCTAGCACAAAATCTCCCACTGCAACAGGGTTGGTAGAGGTGATATTGTCTATCTTAAACTTACCTTTGATACGGGCATTAAAAACCTTCCCATTCTCATCCTGAACAATATACCAACTTCCGGTACTTTTATACACTGTTGCCATCATAGACTACAAATTTCACTAATTAAAACGAAATGAAAGGAATTTAATAAATATAACCACTGCTAGAGACTATGGAAATTTCTTAAATATTGTAAACTTTAGTATCAGCTCTATTAATAAAAAAATAAGTGCTGCCAATAAAAACGGGGTAAATTTTTCTGTATACCTTGTGATGGTAAATATTTCCACCTTTGACTTTTCGAGTCGATCAATTTCTGTGTAAATATTTTGTAAACCCACATTGTCCTTGGCTCTAAAATATTTGCCACCTGTTTCTCCTGCAATTGACTTCAGCAATTTTTCATCAATCGTAACTTTCTGCTGCTGCATGACTACTCCAAGATCAGTCTTAATTGGATAAGGGGCATACCCTTCGGTTCCTACGCCAATTGTATACACTTTTATACCAAAAGCTTTTGCAATTTCTTTGGCATTATCTGGGCCAATTAAACCTCCATTATTTTCTCCGTCAGTCAATAAAATAACTACTTTGCTCTTAGATTTACTATTTCGCAAACGATCAATTCCCGTAGAAAGCCCGTCACCAATAGCAGTTCCATCTTCCAATAAACCATTCCTGATTGTTTCGATCGCAGATTTAAGTACTGTCTTATCGGTAGTAAGCGGGCATTGAGTAAAGCTTTCACCAGAAAAAATCACCACTCCTATTCTATCCGTTAATCTTTTTTCTATAAAACTAGCGGCAACTGCTTTTGCTGCTTCCATTCTATTAGGGGTAAAATCTTGCGCAGTCATACTTCCACTAACGTCAATACACAATACAATATCTACCCCTTCACCTTCAGCCCTTTGCTCCTCATTTTTAGTTTGAGGACGAGCCATGGCAATAACTATCAAGAGAATCCCTAACAACCTACAAACTAAAATAACTGGTCGAAATATACTTTTCCATGAACTGAAAGACTCGAAATTTTTAAGAGAAGAAACCTGTAAACCAGCCTGCTTATTTTTTGAAAATTTATTTATCCAAACAATCATAATAGGTACAACCAAGGAAAGCCAAAGTATCCATGGATATGCGAAATGAATAGTATTTAGATAGTCGGTTAACAATTGGTTGAGGTATTTATTTTATTGATGAGGTTTTAAATTTGATAGGAAAATTAGGTAGGCATTTTTTGAATTACTTCTATTAGTTGTTCGATTGATTTTTTACAATCTCTAGACTCAGAAATCGGCGGTAAATACTTTGCAAATTTTACTGCATCTCCACAACGAAGGCTGGCAGAAACTTTTGACAATAATTCATGATTGTAATTTTCAACTTTTAATAAAATTAATATTTCATCGGTAGTTTTATTTAAATAAGTTAGCTGATACTTATGAGACAAATATTTCTTGAAAATTACAGCTACTTTGGAATGAAATATTTTAACCTCTTCCCGAATCGATAAGTTGTATTCTTCTAAATTTTTTAATTCCTGCATCGCTTCTTCATAGGCTGTTAGTTTAGATTGATCAGATGAATGAGGAGTTCTGCTTTTTCTTTTCCTCCACCAAAAAAATAATGCAATCAACAAAATAAAAACAATCACTGCGCCAATCCAATACCAAATTGAACCAATTGATTCTGCCTCCTTTATCGGCTTGATATCCCTTATTTGCCTAGTTGTATCACTCATTGAATAGGAAACAATTATAGGGACAGAATCTGTATTAAAAACAAAAGTAGTGTCGTGTTGTATAGACTCTACTTTGACTAATAAAGGAGGCAATACCCACTTGCCAGAATCAAAGCTGGTAAATGTAATGGTATGAACAATGCTAGAAAGATTTTGACTGGTATAAAATGAATCGATTTTACTATTGGTCACCTCAAAATGAGACATCGAGTCAGATAAAATAGGCCAGCGAAAATTATAAATATTTTTTGGAAAATCTGCCTTAATGGTAAGGGTAAATTGTTCGCCAATTAGAATTTCCTTTTTATCCACCGAGGATTGAATGACTGGCTGTGCAATGCACAAATTAATTGAAAGGCAGAGAAATGCTGTCGTCAAAAAAAAACTCAAATTTTTCCAAATAGTCATCCTAAATATTAGTTATGCTGTTGTCATTTAAAATCAGCTTCTTTTGATAAAAAACTGTTGCAATATTTTTACATAATCCTCATCAGTTCTAATATGCAAAAGATCAGCACCTGCCTTTCTGAAATAATTTTTACACAAATCACTTTGCTCAGCAAACCTTTTTTTATAGGTAAACTGAACCAAAGCGTCATTGCTGTCGATTAATTTTTGGTTTCCTTTCTCTAGATCCTGTACCATAAGCAAGCCAGCTTCTGGCAATTGCATGTCCATCTTATCATATACCCGCAAACCAATTACATCATGCCTGCCTCCAATCACTTTCAAATCATTTTGATATACTGCATCAACAAAATCACTCATCAAAAAAGCAATGCTTTTCTGGCGACTAGCTTTATTAAAAAACTTAATGGCCTCTTCCATCTTAGTGCTTTTTCCTACCGGTTTAGTAGAAAGTAACTGCCTTACAATATAAAGAGCATGTTGCCTACCCTTTTTGGGTGGAATAAATTTTTCAACCTTGTCACTAAAAAAGATTACCCCTACTTTATCATTGTTATTAATCGCGCTAAAGGTTAACAAAGCCCCAATCTCTGTTAAAACATCCCGTTTTCTTGATTGAACAGTTCCAAATAAATTACTGGCACTAGTATCCACTAATAAATAAATGCAAAGTTCTCTTTCTTCTTCAAAAACTTTTGTAAAAGGGTGACTAAATCTAGCGCTCACATTCCAATCAATAAATCGTACATCATCCCCTGCATAGTACTCCCTTACCTCACGGAAGCTCATTCCCTTTCCCTTAAAAGCAGAATGATATTCGCCAGTAAATAGATGAGTAGTAATTTTTTTACTTTTAATCTCTAGCTCACGAACCTTTCGCATAATAGCAGTCGCATCCAATTCGTCTGAAAGAACTGAATCAGTAGGTTTTGATTGTACAGTATTTATTTTCTTTTTAAACAAAATATTTTTATGGAAAAACGTTTAAAAAATAAACAGGGCAGTTTCAATAAATTTAATCTTCTAGGTAAAATGAATGAGCTGCCAATTAATTGGTCCAATTCTAAGGCACCAATACTACCCTCAATATTTCGTCAATTATCATGGTCACATTTACATTTTCTGCTTCTGCTTCATAAGTAAGTCCAATTCGATGACGCAAAACATCTTTACAAATACTTCTTACATCTTCAGGAATTACAAATCCCCTTTTATTTAAATAGGCATGTGCCTTGGCAGCCAAAGCTAAATTAATACTTGCCCTAGGCGAACCACCAAAACTAATCAGTGGCTTTAACTTTGGTAGATTGTATTTTTCAGGATAACGCGTTGCAAATACAATGTCCAAAATATAATTTTCAACTTTTTCATCCAAGTAAACTCTGCGTACTAATTCTTTTGCAATTAAAATTTCCTGAGTGGATGCTACAGCAGAAATAATAGGAAAAGAAAGTCCCTCCGTATTTTGACGAATGATCAACTGCTCCTCTGTTTTGGAAGGATAATCGATGATCACTTTTAGCATAAACCTATCCACCTGCGCTTCGGGTAAGGGATAAGTACCTTCTTGCTCTATTGGATTTTGTGTTGCCAATACAAGAAATGGTTCTTCCAATTTGAAGGTAGTATCGCCAATGGTTACCTGCCTTTCTTGCATAGCTTCTAACAATGCACTCTGCACTTTTGCGGGAGCTCTATTGATCTCATCTGCTAAAATAAAATTAGAAAAAATAGGCCCTTTACGCACCATGAACTCATTTTTTGCCTGATGGTATATCATAGTACCCACTACATCCGCAGGCAACAAATCAGGCGTAAACTGGATACGGCTAAAATTAGCATGAATGGCTTGTGCCAAGGATTTAATGGACAGCGTTTTTGCTAATCCAGGAACCCCCTCCAATAATACATGTCCATTGCTCAATAAACCAATAAGCAATCTCTCAATCATTCCTTGCTGACCTACAATTACTTTACTTAATTCATCATTAATTTTGTTAACAAAACCTGCTGATTGATTGATCTCATCATTCAGCAGACGAATGTCTTCGGCAGTTTGAAGCATATTAAATATTTAAATTCGCCCTTTCTAAAAGAGCCGATTAGAAAATTACAAAAACAATTGAAATCAAGAGATTGAAGTGATAAACCCAACCAACTAAAGTCGAACAATCAAAATGTCTCCTACCAATAATTTACTTGTTTGCGAAAATACGAACTATACCAAAACAAAAACATTTTCAATACTAAGTTATTCGTTAAAATCTACTTAATACCAATGTTATTGCCATTCAATTTTTTAAAATAAAAAGAGTATCAGTAAATACTCCATATGCCCTGCTATTTGGGGGATTTATGATTTGTAAATTTTTTTTTAAAAATCATAAATAAAAGTTGCTGGAATTTAAACGCCTTTTGGAAATTAATTGACTCTTAATTATTTTTCTATACTTTTAAGGTATGGAAAATGAAATACTATTTTCAGAAAAGCAAAAATTCAAGCAGTGGTGGCTTTGGGCAATTCTGCTTATTATAAATGGAATACTGTTGGTAGGCATTTTTAAGCAGCTAATAACTGGTCAGCCATTTGGAGACAAACCAATGAGTAATCTAGGTCTCCTATTAACCGCTATCCCCCTCTTATTAATTACTCTTTTAATATTGAATATTCGACTAGATACCCTCATAAAAAAAGATGGAATCTATGTAAGATTTTTCCCTTTTCACTGGTCTTTCAAAAAATTCTCTTGGGATATGATTGCTACCTCTTATGTCAGGCAATATTCCCCGCTATTAGAATATGGAGGATGGGGTATGAGGATTGGTTTATTTGGAAAAGGGAAAGCATGGAACATATCAGGTGATAAAGGATTACAGCTTGAATTCACCAACCAAAAAAAATTATTAATTGGCACCAATCAACCAGAAGAACTTGCAGCAACACTTGAGAAAATTGGCCAGCTTAGGCAATAAAAAAGAAATCAAAATTAGATTTTTATTGCAATTTTTAAAAAAGAGCCACCTCAATTAAATCAAATATTTTCCTACAATTGGCATTCTTCTTCCTATTCCAAAAGCCTTCGGTGAAATTCGAATGATTGGGCAAAATTGGTTGCGCTTGTATTCA
>Ga0114979_10001330_pt1 | contig 16635 bp, 13 predicted proteins | sample S_140625_EF_Meta_FD_87315 | JGI IMG/M metagenome (GOLD analysis project Ga0114979, IMG submission 87315) | Freshwater microbial communities from Lake Simoncouche, Canada to study carbon cycling - S_140625_EF_MetaG | ecosystem: Environmental > Aquatic > Freshwater > Lake | place: Lake... | reverse complement strand
TTTAGAAACACTGACCTGTTTTCGAAGGGCCGGAGCCGATATTATTTTGACTTACTTTGCAAAAGAAGCGGCAAGATTAATTCATGGAGTTTAGTCCTTTAAAATGGGGACTGAATTTATTCGTAGTCTTAGCGAAAAAACAAATCGTATAATTTTCATATGCATATCCTCTTAGTACGTTTTTCCAGCATGGGAGATGTGGTTCTTCAGACAGCTACGGTAAATTGGTTAAAATCTCTCTTGGGAAGTGACCTTCGTCTGACGTTTCTTACGAGCTCAGAATTTGTTGAACTCTTAGAAGGGCATCAGCAGATTCATCGAGTGATTGGGTTCCATCGAAGGAAAGGGGAAAAGTGGGAGAATCTCGTCCACAGGCTTAAGGATCTTCATAAAAACGACCCCATTGATTTAATCCTAGACCTCCATGGAACCTTGAGATCCTTAAGGCTTAAAGTCTCTCTTTGGACAATTCCGGCCCTCACCGTGGATAAGAGAAGGTGGGAGAGATTTCTTCTAACAAAAGTGAGGAATAAATTCTTAAGAAAAATTTTTGAGCACCCTTTTTTCGGACTGGGCCCTCAGGTGGAGAGGATCATTGAAGACTTTGAAAATATTTTCTCAGATTCTTTTGGAAAAAAAAGAACCCAATCATTTAGAGAGGGCCCCCATGATGAATTAACCTCCCTGGCCCCCTCTTTAACCACCGAGATTTCCTGTTCCTACGTAGTTCTCGCTCCATCGGCCTCCTTTGTACCAAAACGCTGGCCAGTGGTGTCTTTTGTGGAGCTTTCTAAAAAACTTCTTAATGAAACCACTTATGATGTGGTGGTTCTGGCGGGAAAAGATGATACTTTTTGTGAGGCCTTCAACGAAGTTTCCTCCGACAGGCTTCATCAGCTCCAGGGGAAAACCACCCTGAAAGAGAGTATGGCCTTTCTTTCAAAGGCAAAACTCTGTATCGGAAATGATTCGGGCATGAATCACATTGCCGAGGCCTATGGGGTTCCTTCTTTGACTTTATTCGGGCCCACGGACCCTCGTTTTGGTTTTCGCCCCCACGGGACTAAATCCCGAATCCTCGAAAAAGAACTTTCCTGCAGGCCCTGTTCAACCACAGGAAAAAAACCTTGCCACCGTGAGCGGCACTTTTGCATGGAAGAAATTACAGTCGAAGAAGTTTTTAAAAATGTTAAGGAAATGCTGGATCAAATATGAAAGCTCTGGTCTGGTTATTTTATTATTTTTTTTATTTTCCCCTCTTAAAACTTTTGTTTTTTTTATTTTCTTGGCACCCCAAGGTGCGGGAGCGTGTGGAGTTTGAAAAAAGAAATGACCTTGGGCCTCTGTCCCGTTCATTCTCCTTAAATGGAGAAAGAGCAGATCTTTGTTTTGAATTCTCCTCCGAGGGGGAGTACCAACAGGCCGCACCTCTCATTGATGATGCCCTTATTCATGGGAAAAAAATTGAGTTGGTTTTCTTTTCTCCTAGTGTGGAAAAAACAGTCCTGAAACTGGCCTCCCTGCACCCTGATCACATCCGGTGTTTAAGATTTCCTCTTCTAAGTTCCAACCCTTGGGTTAAGACCAGGTCTTTTGGCCATTGGGTAACATCCAAAAATCTCATCCTTATCCGATATGATCTTTTTCCTGAACTTCTCCTCTGGTCCTTTAAAAAAGATCGTCATTTAAAAATGATTTGGGTGACATTTAAAAAAGAAAGAAGCCTTGGGAAAAATCCCTCATGGTGGAAAATCCAGTTCCTAAAACAAGCAAAAGAGCTCATCTTTGCCGGTCCAGAGGATCAAGATCAGGGAAAAAATCTGGGTTTTAAGGGTGAAGTTTTTGATTTCAGGTTGGAGCAGATTAAAAGAAGGGTAGAAAAAAAAGCTGAAAAATTTCTTCATCACTTCTTCCTTTATCCAGAATTTAAAAACTGGCTTAAGACTCATCCTAAAGCGGTTATTTTTGGGAATGCCTGGCCAAGTGATCTTTTCCTTCTTGAAAAAATGCCCGAGGACTTCCTGGTCGTTCTGGTGCCTCACAATCTTTCAGATGAAATCCTTTCTCTATTCAAAAAAAATCTTAAAACCATGGGAAGAGCTCCCTTTGAGGTGAGTGAACAGACAGAAAAGATGACAGATACCAAAACGGTGTTACTTAATAGGAAAGGGATTTTGTGTGAGCTATACGAGGATTTTGATTACGCCTATGTGGGGGGTGGATTTGAAAGTAGTATCCACTCAGTTCTTGAGCCCTTAGTGGCCGGTTCTCGTCAGATTTCTTGCGGCCCCCTTCATTTCCGCTCAACAGAGTTTGACATGGCCAAGAAAACTGGAAGAATGACTGAGATTAAAAATTCAGAGGAACTCATGGAGTGGTTAATGCATCCAAAAGATGTGGAAGATCGTGATAAAATGAATTTATTATTTCATCAGTATCAAAAGATGAGGGAGTCAGTCATTTCATGTTAAAAAATAAATATCAGGAAATTTTAGTTGGTATGGGGCCAGTGTCTTTGGTCAGAGGAATCATTTCTTTAAAGCGCAAAAAATCCACACTCCTTATTGATGATAAAAGATTTTTTGTCAGTAACTATCCTGGACTCTTCATCTCTGAGCTTGAAATCCTGGCCCTCATGAGGCTTGGGAAAAAATATGACATCCCTGAATTAATCGACATCAGGCAGTTTATAGGGCCCGCAAAAATTAATCTTGTGACCGAGGAAATTCGCCTGAAAATTGGTCAAGGGCCCCTTCAAAACATTAAAGAAATTCTGAGAAAGTATCCTGAACTTCTGGATGAGTCGGATCTTGATGAGGTTTATGCTGAAAATGAGGATGAATTTACGGATTATTTTTTAAAAGAACTCGAAAGGTTTGAGGCCCAAAACTTTGAGGCAAGTTTGAGACCAAAGGGGCATAGGTTCCTTCTATCTGGCCCAGGTTGGTTAAAAACTTTTTTTCAACGCTTTGGGGAACTTTTAAATCAGGAGTATGCTGTTTCGAAAAGCTTAAAATTCTCTGCTCTCCTCCATCTTTTAGGAATCATTCATGAGGAAAAATTACGCACCAATTTAGGAAAAGAAGAACTGCCATTTTATTTTTTTAGAACATTGTCACCCCTCTACAGGCTCCAGGACTTTTTTCTTGTGTCCCAGTTAAAAAGAAGGCTCTCTCTTTTGGGAGGAGATTCCAAAGTGAGTACCATCCAGTTTTGGCAGTTTTATGAAAATAAGTTTGAAAACCTTCTTTTAGAGAGTTTTGAGGGGGTCATCAGTGCAGAAAGGGTGCTTTTCTTTTCTCACTTACCTTTGGAGATGCCCTTTCGAATAAATTCTCCTTTTGGGCCTTTGAGAAAAACTGAGTTATCCACCACCAGAAGAAATCTTGCCCCTTTTCCCCCAGAGAGTATAACTTTTTTGGCCGACACCCATCTCTTGGGTTCTGAAAATCCCTACCGGGCCATCTCCAGTGGAAATCAATTTATTCAGTACCACTGGCCCTATCCTGAAATGCATGGATCAAAACCTGAGTTCTATGAAGAGGATTTAAAGGCCCAATTTGATGATGACTCAAAATTTTTACCCTTTGATCCTGGACTGGTAGAAGTTAACCACTGTGGAGGGGTGACCCTGGATTTAAGAAAACTTAAAAGTGATCAAAAAAATGAGGCTCCGGTACTTAGTAGGTTAGAGATGGATATTGTCCATGAGGAACGTCCCGTGAAGGGCTTTGAGTACTGGGGGCCCCATAGGTACCAGTCTCATGGACTCTTATCACTACTTTATGGAATTGAGGGAATTTAGGGTATAATCGACTCATGAATGAAAAATTACTGGCCTCCAGGAAAGGGCAGACCTCAGTGGAGTATCTTTTTTTAATTTTTGTTTCAGTTTCACTTGGTATGCTTCTGTTTAAAAAGCTTAACGAGTATTTCTTAAATGACCCCAATAGTTTTGTGAAAAAACAGTTAAATTCTTTAAATGGTTTTTCGGATCCAAAAGTGAACGGTTATAAAAAATTTCCCCTAAGGCTTCCAAAATAATTAAATTGTGCCCAGACAACTGAGGATGGTCTAAGTTTAAGAAATTGTTCATCATAAGTTCTTCGTTTCAATTTTGAAAAACAAGTTTTTTAAGGATTTATTCTGATCTATAAACCTATAAATCAGAATAGATCCCATGACCGACACAAGCTTTTGAGCTTTTAAAAAACACTAAAAAGTTCGTTCTCTGTTATTTCAATTTTTTATGAGTTCAAAAAAACCTCAGTTGTCTGCGCACAATCTAAAGTATCAAAAAACAAGATTTATTTTGCAGTCATAATGAGGAACAGGTTTCGGCACCACAAAGAGTGTTTTTTTACAAACAAGATCTTTCATTTTTTTGACGAAAATTTCTGCACCAACTCTCCCGTCCTCCACCATGACTTCCTCAATACTTAAGGATTCATAGAGTTCTTTAGAGTTAAGCATTTCAGTGTTAAAAGCACATCCAAAGGAAGGTAAAGCATGGGGGTAAATAATGGTTTTTTTTATGCAGGAGATTCCAGGTATCTCTTTTTTTAAGATCTCCATTCCTTCTCCCTGAGAGATGTTGACCTCATTAACCATTAAGGACCCATACAAATTTTTTCCGAGCTCATTGGCAAAAACCAAGCTTGGGAAAACTAAAAAAAATGATAGCGTTATGGATAGTTTTTTCATCTCCACTCCTTTGTTTGTTTATCACAAGCTTAGGAATTTAACTTTTAAGTGTAAAGCTGATAAAAATCACCTGAGAAACGGTTTTGTCTAAAGGCATTGAATGTTTTTTGAAAAATTAAATTTTACGGCCAGATAAGCTTCATCATAGGTGCCATGGGGCTTAGCGGGATAAAACACGTCCTGAGTGTCATCTTCAGTGTCATAAGGAGATGTAAAGTAATTTGAACTTAAGTCGATGAAGGGGTTTCTGGGGAAGTAGGTTCCATAGGAGCTGATTTCATTTAAATTATAGGCCACTGCCCTGTCCTGGAGCATTTTTTTATTTAAGTTTTTTTTGATGATTTCTACCAATGTTTCAGGAGTCATTTGCACCCTTGCATTAAGGGAGACAGAAGAGTCGAGGATGGTTTCACTCATGGTTAAAAGGTGAAGAGGGTATTGATTGTTTTTAATCTCTAAAACTTTTTTCTCCTCATTCAAGAGAAGGCGCCCTTCTGTTTTACCTAGAACTCTTAAAGACTCATCCTCAAGGATCATTTCTATCTCTATGCCCATGGAGCCGCTTGTGCAGTCACTGGCGAAAACATTCGTGAAGATAAGGCCAAAAAGCATAAGACTAAGCATGGTGACAACCTTGTAAGAGATCTTGTTTGAGAAATAGGTGGGTTGGGTATAGTTTGAAATTTCTTATTTTTCAATCAAAACTCATCATACTCATCATTAAAAGATCCATTTTAAAAATTCATTTATGAAAATAAGTCCTTTGCAGTGATCATTTTGGTGTGAAGGTCTAAGTGAATGGTTCATGATCACCTGAATATAAAGTTTACACGATCTCTGTTGCTGGACACAAAATGCCCTTATTTTAAGAGCGAATTCTTTTTTCCTTGTTGAGGAGGAATATATGAAGACCCTTATGGTGCTTGTTTTAACCCTTACCATTTTTGGTGCCTACGCCCAGGAAGGTGTTCAAGAGGAGCAGACTCTTAATTCCAAACCCATCCATATAGATGGCTACCTTGATGAGGAAAGACCGGTAACAGATCAGGAGCTGGAATCTCTTCGAAGCACTGTTAATAAGTATAAGCAGGAGAATCAGCTCTATAAGGCCAAGGCCAAAGAACTTGAAAAAGTGACCAATGAAGCAGAAAAAATCGGGGAAAATGCTGAGGATAAAATCAACGCTCAGGTAGAAGCAAAGAAGGCCGAAAATAAGGCCATGGAAAAAATCAAAAAAGCCGAGGCCAAATTAAAGTGCCTCATGGATGGAAACTCCCGGGAAGAGTGTGCTCAGTACAACTCTGAAGAACAAACTGTTTCAGTTAAACAGGCCTCCCCTGTTCCGGTGTCAACGGTTGAGACCACGGTGGTTTCTGGTAATGGGGCCTTTGAAGTGATTAAACTTCTTCCTTATGCGGGTGCCACAACCTTTAATGGTAAAGTGGAGCAGCTTGAGACAGAACTTTCAGCTGGACTTCGTTTAGAATCTAATATTACCAGCCGCTTTTCCATGGGGATTGGGGCGAAGTTTGATCAGATGAAGACCAATGATTTCGCTAACAGTGGTCTTCATATGAATCAGGGATACAATAATGCTTTTGGTCCTCAAGGCCGTGAGATCCAGTACCGCTCCATGGGGCTTGATATCTATGGGAAATTTTTTGTAACAAGTGGTGAAAGGTTTAGGCCCTATGTGGGGGCAGGTCTCGCTTACAACCGTGCTTCCATGAAGTACAATGACAACAACCCTTATTATGATGAGATGAATTCTTTTTACTACGGAACGGAAGAGTACAATACCACCTTCCTTTCGGGACAACTGATGCTTGGGACAGAGATTATGATCACAAGGACTATAGGGTTAAATCTAGAAGGGGCCTATTCAACCGGACTTGGGGAAAATTTATCTTCCAAGGCCGCAAGAAACGGTGTGAACTCTCCTGATCAAACCAGGCTTCGTGACCTTGGGGAGGAGATTATTAACTCCAATGCTCTCTCCATGTTTTTGTCGGCCCTATTTATTTTCTAAAAGTATTTCCATCACTCGAAGTCCATCCTTGAGAGTGGGGTAATTCCCCCCTCTCAGGGCCTGTTTGATGATCTCCACATACCCCTCTAGCCAGCCCAGTCCATGGTGGGGCCAGTGACCTGATCCCATGTTAAGTTCAGTTCTAGAAAGAAAGGTTTTAGAGGTACCTTCTGAGACCTCCAAAACATCGGGCCTAAGAAAGTTCCAGGACGCAAATTTTTTTTCACCTATAACACTTATTTCAAATTGATTGGTGGCCCCATGGACTGTTTTAGAAACTGATCCCATGGCCTTGAGTCCCTTTGAAAACTCCATCATGATATTCACATGAGTGTCCCGGTGAGAGGACTCTGCATTAACAAAGGATTTCCATAAATTTACTTTCTTTGGTTTTTCGCTTGCAAGATAAAGAGCTGCATCTACCCAGTGACTTCCAATATCAAAGAGCACATCAGACTCTCCACTTAAGGTCACGTCATTTTTCCAGCTTTGGGTTTTTTGTCCGAGTCTCGCCTTCTCTGCACTAGAGGACTGCCAGTAGCGCCCCTCAATGGAAATCATTTCTCCAAATGCATTCTGGTTCACCATGTTTTTTAAAGTTTGAAGACCCCACATCTGCCGGTACACATGACAAAGGGCCACGGGAGTGGAGATGTTTTTTAAGGCCTGAATCTGCTCAAAGGAAACGGCCACAGGTTTTTCACAGATGATGAGTTTAAATCCGGCCCTCTCTCCTTCTAGGATGGCCTTTGCATGCAGAGCATGAGGATTTGCAATAAACAAAACGGGAAAATCCACTTTCTTTAATTCAGGAAAAGGGGTGTTCCTGGGTATTTTTTCAAGAGGGTCAAAGTGCCACTCAGAAGTTGTAAGTTCCACCACGCGGAGGGCCTCGGTGAGGGCCAATGCTGCTTTGCCTGAACCCAAAAGATAAGGGGAGATGTTCATAAATTATTGCCTGACTTTTTTGCTTTTAAGTATTCTAATCATTCAAATGAATTAGAATTGTTGGAGATTATATTACTTTTTTATCTTGAAAAGGAATTCAAAATGAAACCGGTCTATTTAGTTGATGGAAAAAGAACTCCTCAGGTTAAAGCAGGTGCAGAACTAAAGGATATTGCGGCCCCTTATCTGGGCCACTATCTGATCCGCCACCTCGTTGATAAGTATGCTCTTCCACAGGATGAGATAGATGAAGTGATTGTGGGAAATACTGGAACTCCGGCCAAGTACCCAAATGTGGGGCGAGTGATTGCTCTGGAGGCCGGTCTACATAAAAAAACTTCCGGTTACTCGGTTCATAGAAATTGTGCTTCCGGCATGGAGGCCCTTTCCCAGGCCTATGATAAAATTTTTTCTGGACGCTCCCACCTTGTGTTCGCCGGTGGAGTGGAGAACATGTCCCAGATGCCTCTCATGTTTAATAAACAGATGACAGAATTTTTTGTGGAGATGATGAAGTCTAAAACTCCAGCACAAAAATTAAAAGTCTTCTCTACGTTTAGACCCCACTTCCTTGCTCCTGTTATAGCGATTGAGCAAGGCTTAACGGACCCTTTTTGTGGCAGGAATATGGGGCAGACGGCAGAAACTCTTGCCAGAGAATTAGGAATTTCCCGTCTAGAGCAGGATGAGTTTGCTAACCACTCTCACCATAAGACCACGGCCGCCACGAAAGAGGGAAAATTTCGAGACGAAATCCTCCCTATTACAGCGGGAGCAAAACTTGACCGCATGATTGCTGAAGATATTGGCTTTCGTTCGAACTCAACGGTTGAGGGATTAGGAAAACTAAGGCCCTACTTTGAAAAAGAAACTGGAACCGTGACTGTGGGGAATGCCTGTCCAATCACTGATGGGGGCTCCATGTGGTTACTTGCCTCAGAAGAGGCGGTGAAAAAATACAACCTTGATCCTATGGCCCGACTGGTGGATTACCACTTCCATGGTTTAGAGCCAGAAAGGATGGGACTAGGTCCGGTGCTTGCGACCCACGGAGTTTTAAAGCGCACAGGCATGAAACTTTCCCAGATGGATCTAGTGGAATTAAACGAGGCCTTTGCCGCTCAGGTGATTGGTTGCCTAAGAGTCATGAAAGATAAGTCCCTTTCATCAAAGTGGGGCATTGAAGAAGTCATAGGAGAAATTCCTCTGGAGAAACTCAATGTGAACGGAGGAGGCATTGCCCTAGGTCACCCAGTGGGTTCCACTGGTTCTCGTTTGGTTGTCACTCTTGCCCATGAACTTAAGCGCCAGAAGAAAAAGTATGGGCTTGCTACCTTATGCATTGGTGGCGGTCAAGGTGGGGCCGTGGTAGTTGAAAATCTTAAACTATAATTGGGGCGTCTATGAGTCATGAATCAAATTACCAAAATATTACTGTAGAAATTGATCAGGATCTTTTGTGGGTGGGGTTTGGAAAGTATGAAAAAAAATCCATGACCACTTTTACTAAAGAAACTTTGGAAGAGTTAAAGAAAGTGCTCCTAGAGGCGAGTGAAATGGACAAGAAAAATACCGTCAAGGGTTTGGTCTTTTTTTCTCACAAACCTGGAGTCTTTCTCGCCGGTGTGGACGTCTCTGTGATTAATGGTCTCAAAACCGAGGCCGAGGCCTTGAGGGCCCTGGATGAGGCCCACCTCATCTTTAATGCTATTGATGATTTGAAAATGCCCACCGTGGCCTTAGTGGATGGTATTTGTCTTGGGGGAGGGCTTGAGTTGTCTCTTGCTTGTAAGAAAATTTTTGTTTCAGATCATCCTAAAACGGCCTTGGGTCTACCAGAAGTCATGCTAGGGGTTCTCCCAGGATTTGGAGGTACTTACAGGCTTCCAAAAAAAGTCGGTCTTCCTTCGGCCTTAGATATGATCCTCACCGGACGACAGATTAAGGGAAAGAATGCTCTGAAGATGGGGCTTGCTGATTTTATGCTTCCTGCTGAGAGGATGAAAGAGCTTACAAGAACCTATTTACTGGAAAAAAAGACGGGGAAAAAGAAATCCATGAAAGAGGAAGTCCAGGCCGCGGCCATGGATAATTTTTTAACGAGGAAAATTATTTTCCAGAAGGCCCGTGAAAAAGTTCTTCAAACCTCAAAGGGTTTTTATCCGGCCCCTTTAAAAATTTTAGAAGTCTTAGAGGGTGGAGCGGGTAAGGGACGAAGTGATTACCTGGCCCTTGAGGCCCAGGCCTTTGCTGAACTGTCTCAGAGTACACAGTCAAAAAACCTTCAGCACATCTTCTTTTTAACTGACCAGTCTAAAAAACTTGAAAATAAAGACCTGCTCCCTAGTATCGAAAGAGGGGCAGTCCTTGGAGCGGGAGTCATGGGAGGAGGAATAGCGTGGCTCATGGCCCAAAATAACCAATCCCCCATCATGAAAGACCTCACCCCCGAGGCCCTGGAACTGGGCCTTAAGCAGGCCTCTCAAAACTTCTCTGTGGCCCTTAAGAAGAGGAAAATGACCGAAGATGAATTTAACCGCAAGATGCGCTCCATTGAACCTACACTTCATTTTGAAGGTTTTAAGGCCACAGATTTGGTGGTTGAGGCCGTTGTAGAAAATATGGAAGTAAAAAAGAAAGTTTTTTCTGAACTTGAAACCCATGTAAGACCTGATTGCCTCCTTACTTCCAATACCTCATCTTTATCAATCGAAGAAATGAGTAAGGCCCTGGAGTTCCCGTCACGTTTTGCTGGACTCCATTTTTTCAATCCGGTTAATAAAATGCCTCTCGTTGAAATCATCACCCAAGAAAAAGCCTCCAAAGAAACGATCTCTACTCTGGTGAAGTGGGTTCTTGATGTTAAAAAAACTCCCATCGTGGTTAAAGATGGCCCGGGTTTTTTAGTAAACCGCATCCTCGCTCCCTACCTTAATGAAGCGGCTTACTTACTTGAAGAGGGAGTCTCAGTGGAGGAGCTCGACGAAGCGGCCCTCAATTTTGGAATGCCTATGGGGCCCTGCCGACTGATGGATGAAATTGGTCTTGATGTGTGTGTGAAGGTGGGAAAAATCATGCATGAAGGGCTTGGTGAGAGGGCCTTACCATGTTCACTTTCTGGAAAATTCTACGAAAAAAAGATGCTTGGTAAGAAAAATGGAAAAGGATTTTATCTTTATGATGACAAGGGAAAGGTCACAGGAAAAAATCCAGAGGTTTCACAGCTTCTTCCTGCCCAGAGTATCAAAAAAAACGAGCTAGAAATCCAAATGCGCCTCTTCTTACCTATGGTCAATGAGACAGCTTATATTTTTGCGGACAAGATTGTGGATAAGGCCTCCACAGTGGATATCGGGATGATTTACGGAGTTGGTTTTCCGCCCTTTAAGGGTGGACTTTGCCGTTGGGCAGATCAGGAAGGATTGGAGCAAATTGTCGAGAGGTTAAATAATTTCTCCCGTGAAGTAAGCCCTCATCGCTACCAGTTGGCACCCTTTTTATCCATGATGATCAACGATAAAAAGAAGTTTTACGATTTGTGAGAGTCTGGCCCTTTTTTAGTTATTTTTTCTCCTATGTGATTAAAGCAAAGACCCGTCAAAGGCTGTTATTTCTGGCCATGACGGGGCTTTTTCTTTCTTCATTTAGCCTTCTTGTGATTCAAGGAATCATGGGTGGGCTTCAACGTGGACTTGTGGCCCGTTCAAAAAACATTCATGGTTCTTATTTAATTTTATTTGAGGACATAACCAACTCTTCAGTTGAGAAGATAAAGGACATCTTAACCAAGGCGAAAGCTCCCTTCTATTCTGAACTGGAAGTAGAAGTGATGCTTAAAAATAAAAACCACGTCGCCCCCGCTAAGCTTCACGGGATTGAGCTTCATGATAACATTCCGGATTTTTTATATGGGAAGGATTTCAAGGGGCTAGTGGCCGGAAGTGAGCTCTCTTCAAAACTTAATGCCCAATTCTTCGACGACATCCAGGTCATCGCTCCGGGGGTTACTGATGCCCTCATGGGTGAAATTCCCCGGTTTGTCTCTGAAGTTATTTCAGAGTATCTCTATACCGAGCTAACAGAGGTAGATGATTTTGAGGCCTGGGCAAGAATCGGAATGGTTCAAAACCTCTTAAGAAGGCCTGGTATTAACCAGATAAGGATTTTCGGAGAAGTTTCTCCGGAGGTACTTCAAAAAATTTCTTCTGTTAAAACATCCGTGCCCAAAAGGATCCTAAGCTGGGAAGACATGAATGAGGCCCTGGTGTGGTCACTTAATCTTGAGACAAAAGTGATGCTCTTTCTTTTTATCAGCATGAGTTTTCTCGTCGCTATTGCCATAACCTCAGGACTTTTAATTTTTTACACTAAGATCAGAAAGGATTTATTAAGTTTTTGGATACTGGGAATGTCGCAGAAAAAACTGGTCTGGCTCTGTTTTAAATTTACACTTCTTCTTTCAGGCATGACCGTTCTTTTAGGAAGTCTATTTGGGTTTGTCACACTTAAAATCCTCCAGCACCTGGGCCCACAACTCATGCCCGATATCTTTGTTGAAAGAGAACTTCCTATTTCTTTAGAATTTCATCATGTGATGATTGCCCTTCTCATCCCCTTTGGCATTTCCTTTATTTTTAGTTACTTTTCCTTTTTAAACTTCCGAAAAGAAAATCAGTCCTTTGTTTCAGTCGTTCGTGGTTTATAAAACGTCCCACGTTCTTTTTCTCATGAGATCTGCGAAAAAATTTCAACAGCGCTCTTTTCAATTTTTATGATCAATATATTCGCCATACCTGAGTCGGAAAGTATTCTAATTTTTTTGTTTAAAGTGTGTTGGGTTTAGAAAATTTTTTGTCGGCCATTAATCAACCTAAATATTTACTTCATATTTTCGATAAGTACTTATCTTTTAATAAGGATTATATGTCGGAACTTGATCTCGAATTAGTCACAAGCTTTTTAGATGAGGCAACAGATCTTCTCACTGAATGGGAGAGGTTATGTTTATTATTGGAAAAAGCTCCTGATGCCCAAGCACTTAATGCTTTGTTTAGAATTGCCCATAATATCAAGGGTTCTTCCCGTGCCGTTGGTCTGAATGAGGTGGGAGAGTTTATTCATTTAATTGAGGATGTGATCGTTTCGTTAAAAGACAATAAATCAGAGTTTAATGCCAGAAAACTAAAAATGTTTCTAGGGGCCCATCTCATTTTGTCTGATTGGTTTATGGTATTGAGGATGGAGACAAGTTATGTTCATCCATATAAAGATTTTTTAAAAGAATTTTTTAATGAAGAAAAAGTCTTTATTGATGAACAAGCAGTAGAACTGCATGAAGATGAAAAAAGTGAGGAAGTTTCTCAAAAAGTACAATCTATAAAAAATGTGTTGAAAGATGAAGTTTTACGAGTTTCCACAAAAAAAATTGATGGTCTTCTTAATCTCATTGGAGAACTATCCATTCAGCAATCAATTCTTGAGAATTCCATGGAAAGTTTGATGGGGAAAAATCAGGACTCTTTGGTCATTTCATCCTTAAATTTAGGAAGGAAAATTACTAAGGAAATTTATTCAACTGCCTTTGGACTTAGGATGACTCCTGTTGGAGGAATCTACCAGCGTCTAGAAAGAGCGATCAAGGATCTCTCCCGTGATCTTGGAAAAAATATTGAGGTTGAACTTAATGGGAGTGAAGTAGAAATTGATAAAACGATTTTAGATAAACTGATAGATCCTCTGACTCATATTGTGAGAAATTCAGTTGACCACGGAATTGAGCAGCAAGAGGAGAGGAAAATTGCCGCTAAACCACCTGCTGGCAAAATAACGATCACCTCATTAAAAGAGGGAGATGGTGTAGAAATTCATATAAAGGATGACGGCAAGGGACTAAACCAGAAAAGAATTCTTGAAAAGGCGATAGAAAAAGGACTTATAAAGAATGCTGAAGGATTAACTAAGGAAGAAATATTTGGACTTATCTTCCTTCCTGGCTTTTCTACCGCAGAAAGAGTCACCAATGTTTCAGGCCGAGGAGTTGGTATGGATGTTGTGATGAAAACTTTAGAAGAAATTAATGGAAAAATTTTCATCGCTTCTGATGAAGGAAAAGGAACTAAATTTAAGATCGTGATACCTACTTCACTCTCAATTGTAGATTCATTAATTGTTTCCGTTGCTCACGAACATTATGTCCTTCCTATAAACGTCCTCCAGGAAGTGGTGGATGTGAGATTAATAGATCTTAAAAAACATGATTCAGTTTATGTCCATCGAGGAGAGGTACTTCCTTTTATTCACTTAAGAGAAGTTCTTTGTGAAGAAAAAAGATCAGAAAATGTAATCATCCCAATACTCGTGACCAAAGTTCATGGCAATCGAATGGCAATAGGTGTAGATAAAATCATCGGTCAGCATCAAAGTGTCGTAAGAACTCTGAGCACTTATTTTGAACGTTCATTTGCTATTTCCGGTGGAACGATACTTCCCTCTGGGGAGCCTGGTCTGATTTTGAATATTCCGGCCATAGTTGAAAAATATTTTAACTTTCTAATGAAAAAAAATGAGGCGAGCGCATGAGCGAAGTTTATGAAGAAAAGGACAAGTACTTAGTTTATCGTATTGGAGATGAGTTCTATGCTTCAAGACTTTTGGATTTTGTTGAGGTGATTGAATACACAAAACCCAAAATCGTTCCAAATATGTCCCCCTCCTTTTCAGGCATGATAAACCTTCGAGGATTAATTATTGGAGTGGTGGACCTAAGGAAAAAACTAGATATTACTGAAGATTTTTCTGGGAAACCAAGTATGCTCATTTGTGATACGGAAGTTGGACCAATTGGAGCGATCATCGATAAAGTTGAATACGTTGTTCCTTTTCTTCAATCAGAGATACAAGATCTGAAGGTAGAGCGAAAGATGGATAAGGCATATCTAAAGGGTTTTTTTCAACATCAGGAAAATCTTATCACAGTTATAGAAATTAAAAGCTTTGTTTCAAATTTTGATGAAAATACTCACTCTCAGGAGAATGTTGCATGAAAAATCTCTCACTCACTAAGAAGATAATGATTCTTTGCTTCTTAGTCCTGTTAATTGCTTCAATGATTTCATTCGTTCATTTTAAATGGGCCAATGATGGACTGGTTGAAAAAGTGAGGGATAAATTTCAAACAGATGCCTTAATGCTGGGACAAAATGTGACAAGCATTCTTTACGAACGCTACTATGATGTCCAGGCATTTGCTACAAATAAGTCAATAACAAAACTTGATTCTAAAGAAGAAATTACCAAAACCTTGAATGCACTCGTAACACTTTATGGAGTCTATGATCTTATTATGGTCGTAGATGCTAAGGGCGATTATATTGCATCTAGTTCTGTTGACTCATTTGGGATTGATTTGGATACCAAAAAAATTGAATCTAATTATGCCAACGAAACATGGTTTAAAAAAGTGATGAATGGAGAATTTACAAAAGGAAAAATTTTTCAGGGAACTTTTGTTGAACAACCACATTTTGATCAGCTTACCTCCCGTGCCGCAGATAGATCACTGTACGGAACTAGTTTTTCAACTTCGATAAAGGGGGAAAACGGTGAGGTTTTGGGAGTTATTACTGCAAGAGCAAACTTCAAATGGATAGCAAATTTATTTGCTAGCTTTTACAGGTCTATTAAAGAACAAAATTATCTTGTTAAATTAAGTTTAGTTGATGGGACAGGGAAGCTGATTTTTGATTATGACCCCGAAGGAGCAAAATCAGAGAAATTTATCTATGATGAAACTTTTCTTGGTAAAGTTATTCTTCATTCTGAAAATCCAGCGGTAGAAGAACTTCTCAAAGGAAAAAAAGGATCTGACTTTATTTTTGATAAAAAAATAAGCGAAGAGGTTTTAGTAGGGTACTCGCCACTTGATTCCTCTCATTTTTTTGATGAAATTAAATGGGGAGTTATGGTTCAGATCCCTAAAGTGAAGGCTTTTGGGACTATTCTTGAAAATGAAAAGAATTTCCTTTATGGAATTTGTGTTGCTTTTGGACTCTCTTTATTGATTGCATTCGGTATTGCAAAACTTATTGGTAAAGCATTCATTACACAATCTAGGAAGTTATCAGAATCCTCCGAGGCATCACATAGTTTATCTTCTGTTTTATTTGAAACTTCTGATTCAGTAGCATCTGCTGCAGTTGAGCAATCAACTGGTATTCAGGAATCTGTTTCTGCTTTAGCGGAAATGGGAAGTATGATTTCTCAAACCGTTAATTCCGCAAAAACGTCTATGGATGCAGTTCAGAAAGTTAACAACAAAGCAAAAGAAGGTGAAAATATTATGGAGGAAATGATGTACTCTTTCCGCTCCATTCAGGAAGCAAGTCAGCAGCTTGAGAAAATTTCTGAAATCATTATGGAAATTTCTAAGAAGACAACTATTATTAACGATATTGTTTTTAAAACTCAACTCCTTTCTTTTAATGCTTCTATTGAAGCCGCAAGAGCGGGACAACATGGAAAAGGTTTTGCTGTTGTTGCTGAGGAGGTAGGAAACCTCGCAAAAGTCTCTGGAAATGCAGCGAAGGATATCGAACAAATGCTTCATGACTCTCAAAAACAGGTACAGGAAATTCTTCATGGTCTTCATGATAAGATCGATAAAAGTTCCAGTGTGTCTAATCAGGCAGTCAGTAACTTTAAAGACATCTCCAACGAAATTGACGTGATAGTGACTCAAATAAGAGGAATAACAGACGCTTGCTCTCAGCAGGAACTTGGTGTTCAACAAACATCTACAGCAATGAATCAAATTGATGTGGCCACACAAAAAAATTCCACTACAGCTCAAGAAAGTTTAAGTGCGGCAAAAAAGTTATCCGATGAGAATAAAAAATTAAAAGACATTTCGGAAAACCTTTTTAGGCTTATCAATGGCAAGAGGACTAAAATTCGTG
>Ga0114979_10001329_pt1 | contig 16640 bp, 15 predicted proteins | sample S_140625_EF_Meta_FD_87315 | JGI IMG/M metagenome (GOLD analysis project Ga0114979, IMG submission 87315) | Freshwater microbial communities from Lake Simoncouche, Canada to study carbon cycling - S_140625_EF_MetaG | ecosystem: Environmental > Aquatic > Freshwater > Lake | place: Lake... | reverse complement strand
TGTGCAATTTGATGAGCGATATCTTCGTCCGACAGAGGTGGACGCTCTGGTGGGCGATGCCACGCGAGCCGAGGAGAAACTTGGCTGGACGGCCAATGTGCTCACCCCAGAACTTGCTCGCATCATGGTGGATGCCGACATTCAAGCGCTTAAACTCCAGGGTGAACACTGGATTGACACGGTCGTGACGCGCTAATGGCAGCGGACGCCACTCTTGAAAAGGGCCAGAAACTCTCCCAGGCCATACGCAAGTCACTCGCGGCCATGTCGCCACGTCAAAGATTTCTTTATTTCACGCTTGTCGCCATCAAGGCGTTTTCAGGCTTTCTCGATATCGCGGGAATTGTGCTCATCGGACTCCTCGCGGGTCTAGCGGCGAATAATCTTGACCCGTCGAAGCCTCTTGTCATATTCGGGATTGAACTTCCCCCTGTATCCCAAGAAACGTTGGTCGCCTTAGTTCTTATCGTCCTAGCGGTTTTTGTCTTTAAGGCCGTGGTCGCGATCGCATTTGGTAAAGCGATTACGGTTTTTGCCGCGCGGGTGGAGAGCCAAATGGCTGCCCGGATCGCTGGCCACCTGTTTTCCGGAAGTCTGAGTAATCTGCAACGTTTTTCGAAGGGTGAAGTCGTCTGGGCCGTCATGGGTTCGACGGGCTTTGCTTTCGGCGGGCTTTTGGGCAATCTTTCCATTTTTGTTTCCGAGGGCTTGCTGCTCATTCTTGTGCTGGCAACTTTTTTTCTCGTCGATCCGCTGGCCACACTCTTTGTCATTGTCTACTTCGCGATCATCATTGCAATAATCCAGATAGCTATCTCGCGGGCCCTGAGGAAATCTGGTATCGACGCCGCTGAGGGAAACATGGGGAGCCTAGTGGTCGTTGACGACACTGTGGGTGCCTACCGTGAAATCACTGTCTTTAATCGGCAGTCTTTTTTTGTTCAGAAATTTTATGCCGTTCGCTACCGGCTGTCGGCAAGCATGGGAATGATGGCCTTTTTGGGTGGCATGCCTCGATACATCGTCGAAACGGCACTCATGCTCGGCGTTGTCATGTTCGTTGGCGTGCAATTCGTCACGGGTCAACTCGCCTCGGGACTCGTCATTGTGGGGGTATTCCTCACGGGCGGCGTGCGAATCATGGCATCCCTCCTCCCTCTCCAGAATGCAGCGTCAGCCGCAAAAAGCCAAGCGGAGCAATCCATGCTGGCGCATCAACTGCTTGGTGAAATCTCCGCGAACTCAGTGCACGTGACGCCCGATGCCGTGAAGAATCCTGCACCTGCTCGAAAAACAACTCACCGGGCTGCGTCGGGTCTGAGCGTCGCGTTGAAAAAAGTTGACTTCAGATACCCCGGCTCAACCACACTGGCTCTGAAAAAGATTTCCTTGACCATTGAGGCTGGTCAACACGTGGCCTTTATTGGACCGTCTGGGGCAGGTAAGACAACCCTTGTCGACCTCATTTTGGGGCTGTTAGAACCCACCGCTGGAACTGTTCAGATTGGGTCACAGGCACTCGCGGGCCGGAAGCTGTTGCTAGAGAATCTGGTGGCCTACGTCCCCCAGTCGCCGGGAATGGTGTCGGGCACCATCGCCGAAAACGTTGCGATCGGAACTCCCTTAGAAGAGATTGACATCGAACGCGTTACCGAAGCCCTCAGGTCAGCTCATCTCTCCGAATTTGTGGATAGCCTTCCGGAGGGAATTTTCACCCCGGTGGGCAGTCAAGGAAATTCCCTGAGCGGTGGACAGATCCAGAGACTGGGGCTCGCGCGTGCGCTCTACGTCAAGCCGAAGCTCATCATTCTTGATGAAGCCACGAGTGCGCTCGACGCCAGTGCGGAGGCGTTTATTTCTCAAAGCCTCAAGGAGTTGGGAAAAGACGTCACAGTTATTGTGATCGCTCACCGGCTCTCCACGGTGCAGCACTCCGACGTTGTTTTCGTTGTGGATGGGGGAGAGATCGTGGCGTCGGGCAACTTCTCGCACCTGCGCAAGACGGTACCCATGGTCGCAGAGTACGTCCGGCTCATGTCGTTCGGGGACGACAAAAAGGAATGACTGCACCCCACAGTGTGCAGCCCCACTCAAGCAAGCTCGTCCACAGAATTGGTGCGTGGACAAACGATCACATGGGATGGATCGCAAAGATTCCGGGAACTTTTTCAGTTTTTCGCCTGATTTATCGGCGTCTTTATCCAGCACCCGGCCCTGACGTGCGTTTCCGCCAGACACTCACGCGTTCGGGTCTCACGCCCATCCGTAACATCATGATCGTCTCGCCACGGAGTTGCGCTGACAGCAATGTTCCCAGGGAACCTGCAGAAGGAAACATCTTTTTCGAAATTTGGCAGTCAGCTAGAGAACGATTTGGGGCCCAACGTGTGCTCCTGCACCAACGGGCGCCGGGTGATTCAGGTTGGGCGCAGAGACTGGTGTCCGACATCGTGGCGCAGAATCCAACTCATGTGATTTTTCACGGTGAAGAGAACCCCAACGGTAAGGTCAACGCGTGGCCAGGGATGGGAGCAGCTCTCGCCGGGGGTGTGGGCGGGAGAACTAATTTTTCTTATGTACGATTCGGTCTATTGGTGGCATATTTTTGCCGCTGAAACCCTTGCCGAGGTCTAGCCGAATGTCAGCGTGCACGCCATTGACACGTTTCCTCGTGAACTGAAGAAGGGCATCCCGCGCTCCGGGCCAGGCTTTCTGCCAACGTCGTTGGAGACCATCAAAATCTTGGAAAGTCGAGCTCTTTTTGCAAACCGGCCGGCGGCTCCTCAGTCGCTTACCTTTGTGGGGAGTCTTTACCCAGACCGCATCAAGCAACTGGCTAAGTTTTCGCGAGTCAGGATACCCGTTGTCGTTAACTCGCACCGGGTGGGAAAGTCAGAAAAACCATCCTATGAAGAGTACGCTGCCGCAATCGGCCATTCGTGGGCGACGATAAACCTGAGCAGAAACCATGGCATGCCCCGAAAGCATGTCAAGTCTCGCGTTCTCGAGGCTCCTCTTTTTGGAACGCTCCTCGTGACGGATGAGCGTAAGCTCACATCCCTCGCGATTCCGGCAGACGGGTTCGTCTATTTCCGGAGCGCGCGGGACCTTAAGAGATCGATGAGACGGTTGAGGGAAATTCCGCAAGAGTACGGAGCAATTCGTGACCGTGGTCAGCGCTACGCTCGGGGCCTTGCTCAATCGTCTTTTTGGAGTGCAATTGAAGGCATGCCCGGCCGCAATCCGCAAGAGTGAGTCAAGATGATGGGTAATGATCCTTGGCGATGCCACTGTCTCCGGTCAACTCGCCCTGACCCCAGCAGATTAGGGGTTGTGAGGAAGGCGGATACTGTTTTTTGTCAAGGATGAAAGCAGGGAAAGTGCTTTTCGTCGGAGCCCTCCAAGAACGCCAGACAGCCCGTGCCCTCGTTTAGAAATGTCGACCTGAGCGCCAAACTTTCTCGCGACGACCATGTCGTTCTTACTGAGATGACGAATATAGGGCACATAGACCCCCTGCTTTAGGGCCTCCGTGAGTTTGGCGCCGTAGAGAATCTGACCGGTCACAAATTGGTCTCCGAAGGAACGGAGACCGTGAAAGTGAAAAAAGTTAAGCGATCTTCCATCCACGGTTGCTGGGCCGGGAGAGGAGAAGCGCACATCGTGAGACTCCGTGTTCCACGGCGCTAAGTTGAAGGCACCTTCTCGAAGCACCGTTACTCCAGCAAAGAGCGGAAATGAGTCGAGATAACCCTGGTCCGCATACTTGCCGTCGACGGGTTTATCTCCGCACCATTCGAGAGTTGATTTACCATACCAGTCCAAGACCTGTCGCCCGTTTTTGTCATCGACGAAGGCAACCCATCCCACGTTAAATCGTCCGTACTTGGCGAGACGTCGTTCCAACTTCTTTGGGTAGCGGTGTTCGATTATCCCGACTGAACCATCGCCCAAGGACGCAATAGCAAGCTGGGGCTGGTCGAAAAAATATAGATCCGCATCGAGGTAGATGATTGTTGAATTGCGTGTTTTCATCTGGTCCATGACGAAACGAACAAGCAGCGGGGTGCACGTGAAATAGAACTCCATGCGGCTCCTGTGGGGTCGCACAGCTGAAAGTTCCGGTTCGTATTCTTCGAGGTCCTGAAGGGAAATGATGCGAATGTTTTTATCGCCATGGTCCGCGAAGAAGTCACGAACTCCGCTGTCGAGGGCCAGAATGAAGACGAGGGAATTGTCTCCGTGTTCTCGCAGGGATTCAATCATCGTTAGCCCGCGAGACAGATAGCCTGTGTCAAAGTAGGTGCAGTAGGCGACGGCTTTTGTTCTCGGCACATTCATCATTACGCCAACATTAACATGCGGTCGCAAAGGAAATTGATTCTTCGCCGCAAAGGAGAATTTTTTGGTTTGCCTGAGTTCGATTCCGTCGCGGACCGCTGTTTGGCTCGGACGGTATTCGACGAGACCGCATATGGTGTGGCGCGTGGTGTAGGAATTTCTGCGGTGCTGGAGTTAAAGAAACACCAGCCTCGGTTAACGAGATGAATTGAGCAGCACCCGCTAACGGGCGAGCGCCTTGCGAGCAACGTGCGTTTTGTGCAACATGGGCCTCGGAGTGCCAGACCCCAATTGCGACCGGGGTAAAGTTAGGGCATGGTTCTCGTCCCTATCCCCTTCAACGATCTCTCGCGCGGGATTGATGGTCTTCGCGGCGACATCGATGCGGCGATTGACCGCGTGATTTCAAGTGGTTGGTTCGTTCTTGGGCCCGAACACGATGCCCTTGAGTATGAAATTGCTCAGTATGTTGGTACAAAATATGCGGTCAACGTGGGAAATGGCACCGATGCTTTAGAGCTTGCCCTGTGTTCGTTGGGTGTCACCGTGGGGAGTGTTGTCTTTACGGTTGCTAATGCGGGTGCATACGCAACCACGGCTGCTTTGCTGCTCGGGGCCGAGCCGGTCTTCGTTGACGTTGACCCTTCTACACACCTGATGTCTGGCGCTTCCCTCGAAGCTGCCTTCGCTGCTTGTGAGCAACGGCCGGCAGCGATTGTCGTCACGCACCTTTATGGGGCGTTAGCGCCGATGCCAGAGCTCATGCAGGTGGCCAGGAAGCACGGTGTTCCGGTTCTGGAGGATTGTGCCCAGTCTCTCGGCGCGCGATGGGGCGATGCCATGGGCGGGTCCTTTGGTGACATCGCAACGACAAGCTTTTACCCAACGAAAAACTTGGGTGCCCTGGGTGACGGAGGCGCGGTGTTCACGAACAGTTCCGACCTTGCCGCGAGGGTGCGCCACATGAGGCAGTACGGCTGGGAGTCCAAGTACTCGATTGAGCATGCGCATGGCCGCAACAGTCGCCTCGATGAAATTCAGGCAGCCGTTTTACGGACGAAGCTTCCATTTTTGGAAGAAAAAAACAGTCGTAGGCGGCAGATTCACGAACAATATGAGGATGCCGTCCCAGCGGGTTTTCGCATGGTGAACTCCTCGAATTCAGCCTTTACGGCGCACCTGGCCGTTGTTGAGTGCAGTGAACCTGAATCAGCGCGCGAAGCACTCACAGCCAAAGGCATTAGCACCGATGTTCACTATCCCATCCCCGATCACAAGCAGATGTTTCCAGACTTTAAACCTCGGCAGATGCCGCTGGGAGCGACGGAATCTCTGAGTTCGCGAATCTTCACTGTTCCTCTTTTTCCTGAGCTGACAGACGAGGAAGTTATCTACGTGAGCGAAGCATTGAGAGTGTTATGACCGACGACCCGTCGTTTCTTTCGCCGCAACTGGTGGATCTCCAAAAGCACATCGATAGCAGGGGCATGCTTGTTGTTGCCGAGATAGGCCATTCTCTCCCCTTTGTTGTGGAGAGAATGTTTGTGGTTTCGGGAGTTCCCGAGGGCGAACCACGGGGGATTCATGCCCACCGTGTGTGTCATCAGTTTTTGTTGTGTGTCGCGGGGAGCGTTAAGGCGATGGCCGATGATGGCATTCAACGCCAAGTTTTCACCCTCGACTCTCCCACCAAAGGATTACACTTACCGCCATTGACCTGGGGAGCTCAGTTCGATTACTCCGCAGATGCGGTCTTGATTGTTTTGGCGTCCCACACCTACGACGAACATGACTACATTCATGATTTCGACACGTTCACGGCGGAAGTCACGAAGGCGCGCCCCGAATCGGTCTGAGGGTCGACTCTTTTCTCCTGGCACAGCGAAACGGGGCAGGTTGACCGCGTCCTGGTCCCGGATTCACAGACGAGGGTTGTGCTTGTCATTAGAATAAGAGGCCCGCATAAGGCAAGAATCTAAGTAATGGTGGTCTGTCATTAAGTCAATTCTTTTCGTGGATACCTACTATCCCGCAGTTATAAAGTCACTGGGATTTCATGAACACCATCAGCTCAAATCGGGTTTCGAGACTCACATTCGAGAATTAACCAGTGCTGGGTTTGGAACAGGTGCGGCCTATAGCAGTGCAATGAACGGGCTGGGCTGGGATTCCAATATCACGGTGCCAAATGCGCGGGGGATCCAGACGGCGTGGGCACGTGAGAGCGGTTTAGCGACACCAATTCAGCAGGGATGGAACCACTCCCTACATCTTTCAAGAATTCCCGTTGTGCGATCCATTGCACGTTACTTTCCCCACGTTCATCAAACGCTTCTCTATCAGGTTAAGAGGATGAAGCCTGATGTCCTGTTTATACAAGATTTGAACCTCATTCCCAGAAGTTTTGCCAGAGAGCTTAAAAAATACGCCGGCATGATGGTCGGAGAGATTGCATCTCCACCGCCACCGAAATCGTACTTCCTGGAATATGATCTCATCGTTTCTGCTCTGCCTTCCATCGTCTCGCAAGTCCAATCATGGGGAGTTAATTCTGTCTACATCCCACTAGCTTTCGATGAACGGTGGGCAAGTTTTAAATCGGCCAGTTCACGCAAGATTGATGCGATATTCATCGGCAGCTTTTCGCGTCATCAACCGCAGACGATACCCCTTCTCCAATCCATTGCCAGTGTTGCGCCGGGCTTGCACATCTTCGGACCAGCGAATCTGGAGGATCTGGATCGAGCCGGGTTACGGAGCTTCTACCATGGCGAAGCTTGGGGACAGGACATGTTTAATTTGTTGGCAAACAGCAAGATAGTCGTGAATCGACACGGAACGATTGCCGGTGATTTCGCAGTAAACATGCGCATGTACGAGGCCACGGGAAGTGGCGCAGCCCTGGTAACCGAAAACAAATCAAACCTGAGCGAGATTTTCGAACCAGGTCGCGAAGTAATCGCCTATAGCAATTATGACGAGGCTGCCGCGTCAGTACTCGAACTTCTCCAAGATGAAAGTCGACTCAGCGAGGTGGCCCGAAACGGCCAATCCCGTACCCTAAGAGAGCACACCTACACCATGAGGGCCTCTGTTCTTTCTTCGCTTTTGGGCGGCCCCTAGGCGTGAGGCGTCTCTGCGGGGAAAGAGCCAAGCACAATTGTCGGGATGGCCTTTGCAAGGGCAGAACTTACCGTTTTCCGGCCATCAATGATGGCCCGGGCACCAGGCAAGTCTTCCGGATGCAAAGTGCCGTACTCAAGGTGATTTGCCTGAATAATCACTGCCTCTATGGGGTCACCAAGGTGGTAGACCTCAAAGCCGAGCGCCACCAGCTCGTCGTCCGAATACATCGGATCATGCACCAAAGGAACAGCGCCGTGACTCAGGAGCGAGTCAACTACATCAAACACGCCCGAGAATGCGGTCTCTTTTACTCCGCCTCGGTACGCAGCTCCGAGCACAGCGACACGCCTACCCTGTAGAGGCCCAATTTTCTCTTCGAGCACCCCCACGGCATATGCAGGCATAGCCCGGTTTGCCGCACGAGCCGCTCGCACGATAGTCGCCTCAGGATCATTCCACAAATACATCTGGGGATAGACGGGGATGCAGTGGCCGCCAACCGCAATGCCCGGCTGATGGATGTGGCTGAAGAACTGGCTGTTACAGGCTTCAATGACGGAATAGACATCGATGCGTGCCTTATCTGCGAACCGCGCAAATTGATTTGCCAAGCCAATATTAACGTCTCGATACGTCGTTTCTGCCAACTTGGCAAGCTCACTCGCCTCCGAAGAGCCTAGGTCCCAGACACCATTTGGCTTGGTCAGATCCGGTCGGTCATCAAAATCCAGCACAGCATTGTAGAAATCAAGCGCTGCCTTGGCACTGGCAGAGTTAATCCCACCAATCAACTTGGGGTATTTCCGGAGGTCCTCGAAGACCCGACCCGTCAATACCCGCTCGGGGCTAAATGCCACCCAGAAGTCAACGCCGGCTCGGAGCCCAGAAGCTTTTTCAAGAGCGGGGGTAAATCGATTGCGAGTGGTTCCCACCGGAAGTGTCGTCTCGAAGGTGACGAGAGTTCCGGGCACCAGGCCCTCACCGATTTTCTCGGTTGCGCTATCCATCCAGCCGAAGTCTGGGGTACCCTCCTCGTCAACAAACAATGGGACCACGACCACGACAGCACGACTCTGACTGACTGCCCAGGGGGTATCGAGCGTTGCCTCAAGAAGCTCCTCATCTACGGCCTGAGCGATTCGTTCCTCCAGGCCCGGCTCACCAGGAAACGGCACTTTTCCAGAGTTGATTAGTTCAACTGTCCTGGGGTTCACGTCGGCGCCGAGCACTCGATGTCCCTTGCTGGCAAATTGTGCTGCAAGAGGCAAGCCTATTTTGCCCATCCCTACCACGGTAATGATCATTGCTGTCTCCGATGCCTCAAGCCATTAGGGGATGCGGTGACTCAGTCCATCAGCGACGAGACGCTCGGCTATTTCAACGACTCGAAGCCCCTCCGCCAGAGTGACGATGCCCGAATGGTCGCCGGTCAAGATTGCCTTCTGAAATGCTTCGTGTTCTGTCTTTAGCGGTTCGCGCTTTTCCAGGGCATATCTAGTGATATCTCCCTCCGTGACTCCCCTGAATGAAGACACTTCGTCCCAAACAAGCTTGGTCTTTCCATTTTCAAAAAAAGTCAAATCGGCAGTAAGAGTATCCGCAACCAAGGCCCCGTATTCTCCCGTGACAACTATGGTTCGTTCTTTAATGGGGCTTAGCCAATTAACGACGTGTGAGGCAACGGTCCCTTTACTAAGTGTTGCAACGGCCACAAGCATGTCTTCGTGTGGGCGCCCGCTCTTATGAGTCGTGCGTGCGTTGACGGATACGTAGTCCTGCTGACTAACCCACGCTGTCAAATCAATGTCGTGAGTGGCCAAATCTTTAATTACCCCAACGTCGGCGATTCGACCAGGAAACGGCCCTTGGCGGCGGGTGGCAATCTGAAAAATATCACCAAGTTGGCCATCTTCAAGGCGTTGACGCATGGACTGTAAAGCGGGGTTGTATCGCTCAATGTGCCCAACCCCACCAACAAGGTTTGCTTCAGAAAAAATTTGAACAAGCTCGTTCGCAGAATTGGAATCAGAAGCGACGGGCTTTTCAATTAATGCATGGATGCCCCGCTCGGAAAGTGCCTTTCCCAGGCTAAGGTGAAAAACCGTTGGGGCCGAAACAACGCAGTAGTCAAAGCCACGATCAAGAAATTCATCCAGGTTGTTAAAAATCGGTTGCCCTTCAATATGTGAGGGGATATCTTCGGCGGGGTCAAACACACCACCGAATTCAACGCCTTCTAGCTGGGAAAGAACTCGCGAATGATGTCGCCCCATGACTCCTAGTCCGAGGACCCCTGCGCGGAGCACCATCAGATTCCCGCCCTCGCAACGGCATTCACGACAGTAACGATGGTTTCAAGGTCACGTTTCGTTAGGGCCGGGTGAACGGGAAGTGACAGACACTGGGCTGCGACCTGTTCCGTTACAGGGAGAGAGAGCGGAAGATTGAAGGATGGCAGGCGGTGAATAGGGGTCGGGTAATAGACGCCGTTTCCAACGCCTCGCTTCGTCAGTTCATCTGCAAACGCATTGCGATCTGTATCAACGATACGAATCGTGTACTGATGAAAAACGTGATCAGCGCCCGGAGCCACAGGAGGGGTAATCACTCCCTCGAGGTTTGAGCTCAGGAAAGCGGCGTTGTCTTGGCGTTGTTTTGTCCACCTCGGAAGCTTCTTGAGTTGAACTCGCCCGATCGCAGCATGAATATCCGTCATGCGGGTATTGAATCCCACGACCTCATTTTGATATCGAATCTCCATGCCCTGATTTCGATACAGTCTCACGTTTCGGGCAAAAGTGGCATCCATTGTCGTTACCATTCCACCTTCACCACTAGTCATGTTCTTAGTCGGATAGAAAGAGAATGAGCCCGCGACGCCCCAGGTTCCAACGGGGCGACCGTGAATTGAGGAGAGAGAAGCTTGAGCCGCGTCCTCGAAGATCATGATTCCGTGTTTTTTTGCTATTAAATCAATTGCGGTCATGTCGGCCGGGTGGCCGTAAAGGTGCACTGGCATGACGGCCTTGGTCTTCTTTGTAATGGCTGCCTCGAATGCAGCGGGGTCAATCGAGAAATAATCTTCCTCAACGTCGACAAAAACCGGAGTAGCTCCCGTTAGGGCAACAGCGTTGGCCGTCGCGGCAAAACTAAATGACGGCACAATTACCTCATCACCAACGCCAATTCCAGCAGCCACGAACGCCATATGAAGGGCGGAAGTTCCGGAATTCACAGCGATACAGTGCGCCCCCGACACCGTCGCTGAATACTCTTCCTCGAAGGCCGCAACCTGCGGGCCCTGAGCTAATCCGCCACTTCGAAGGACTTTGTCAACCGCACGGCGTTCATCGCGGCCGATCAAGGGTTTTGCTGCTGGAATCATGATTGAACCGCCTCTACAAGTTCATTGGGTGAAATTTCTTGGTAGAGCTCGGCCGAGACTGGGCAAACAAACATGCCTGGGGCCTCACCAGGTTCTAGTGGCACACCGGCTTTCCCCACCCATCGGATTCGTTTGGCCGGGTTCCCCACAACAAGCGCGAAATTCGGAACGTCTTTTGTCACGACAGCCCCCGATCCTACAAGCGCCCACTCACCAACGACGACGGGCGCGATGCACGTTGCGTTCGCCCCAATCGAAGCGCCCGTCTTAATCGTCACCCCGACCGGACTCCAATCGTGTGATGACTTCAGCGTCAGATCAGGGTTTGTGGCTCTAGGAAATTGGTCATTTGTCAGCACCGCTGCTGGGCCGATAAAAACACCGTCGCCCAGAATCGCGGGTTCGTAAACCAGGGCATAATTCTGGATCTTGCACGAGTCACCCATCACCACTCCGGTGCCAATGTAAGCGCCCCGACCAATCACACAGTTTTCCCCGATTTGGGCCGATTCCCGAATCTGCGCGTAGTGCCAGACTCGAGTGGAATCGGGAACGCTGGCTGGCTCTGAAACGTCCGCTGTGACATGGATATGACCAAACTTGTTCAATTTCCGGAGCCTTCCAGCTGGTAAGCCAATTACGTAAATCGATTCCTAATGGTACCAATTCGATTCACCTTAAATTTCTCACCATCCAGAAGATCTGGTTAATCCATGAATCAAAAACATGGCCGTTCCTTCCAAAATCACGTCCACATTACGAGCCGACGTCGCGACGAAACCGAAGTGAATCAGATATGGTGAGCGACGCTTGGCTCGACTGGTTCACGTAATTACAGGTGGTGCCCTCCATCGCTGTGACGACATCGGACGAATTTGCCGAAGCCATGGCGCCCGCATTTTCTGCCGGAAAGTCTCGAGTTCACAATGCCAAGACAACGCGCGCTATTCCTATAGACTTTCGGGCGTCGATGATTAGATTAAGTCAGAGAGATTAGTTTGTCTAAGAAAAAAAAGGGCACGCATCCGTTCCTCAGGTTCATCAAGAGAACTTTTCCTGTAGTCGCCATATCCCGTTGGATGAGCAAGGGCGCGCGGGGGCTATCTGCCGCGACCCACAAGCTTCAGTTCTTGATTGAGTGGGGCGTAGATAACCCTGAGTATTTCGATCACGAGATCGACTTGCATTACTACTGGCCGGCTACCAGAAATTCGTTACCGATGGAAAGGGGTGTCTGGTCGAGTTTTGCGCTGAAGGAGGGTGGCTCGACGCTCGATCTCTGTTGCGGTGATGGATTTTATTCAAAAATGTTTTATTCGTTGCGGTCAAGTACCGTGACAGCCCTAGATTTTGATCCTGAAGCAATCCGTTGGGCCAAGAGAAACCACAAGGCCCCGAATGTAACCTATATTCTTGGCGACATTAGGTCTGATATTCCTGATGGCCCCTTCGACAACATCATTTGGGACGCGGCCGTTGAACATTTTACTCCCAAAGAAATTGCCGCCCTGGTCGCGAGAATAAAAATGGTTTTGTCCCCGGGCGGGATTGTCAGCGGCTACACCATCGTCGAGGCAGACCACGGGGAGAAACATCTGCATCAACATGAGTACGAGTTTCATGACAAGGAAGACCTCGCCCGATTTTTCAAGCCCCACTTCAAGAACGTAGAGGTTTTCCAAACGGTTTACCCCTCGCGAACAAATCTGTATTTTTATGCGACCGACGGTCTGCTTCCCCACGAGAAAAAATCGTCAAATCTAATTGTGAAAAGCGCAAAGTCAACCAAGGCTAAGTAGTCGTCGGCCACTCCAACTCTGCCCGGGACCCTGAGCTCGAGGCTTCGGCGTTGCCACGCCAAGGGGATGCGTCCTGGGGTCGACGTTTGCCGCAGATCCGGAGGCGAAACGACCCCGCATCACCTGATTCATAATGACTTTGAGGAGCGCGCATCAGGCGAGAGGGTTCACCTCATGCGGCTCGATGAAATGACGCCCGAGGGAAACCCGCAAACCATAGCGGGTATGAAAAGTTACCTTGGTTCGCTCGACGCGTCCTTGTTTCGTCTCGCGAGTTAGAGAAGCTGGATGCCCGACAGGTCGTTGACGCGAGGGTCTCCCGGGTAGTCTCGCACCAAGGGACGGGTGAGCGCGAGCTCGACCTGCCCCGGAACGATCTTGGTCATCGACGGGTAAATCTCAATCTGCGCAAGCTGGCGCATTCCTTCGCGGGGTGGGGTGCCCTTGTGAACGAGGTTGTTGTCGAACATAAGCACGGTGCCCGCCTTCCCCTCGAGAACCTTGAGGTCGGCAGGACTCTGTGCGAGTCGCGTGTTGACCATGTGTTGGTTTTCGGTGCGGAGCTTCTCTGACCAAGACTTGAATCCGGCCGCGAGGAGTTCTTTCGACACGGGGTACGCGAACGCACGGAACGCTCCGTTCGACTCGGCCACGTCATTCCAGTAGATGAAGATTTTCATGAGCTGGCGTGGGTTGTCATCGATGTGCCAGCCGAAGGACGAGGCAGCCTCAACGGTACCCGGCTGGTTCTGCTGCAGTGAGACCCAGTACGGCTGAAAGTACGAGCCGTAGTACGCCTCGACTACGGGCGCGACGGTATTGAGAACGTCGTAGATGTCTTCCGCAAAGACGCCACACTCTTCACGAGGCAGGTTAACGCCGGTGCCGGACTGGCCCAGCTTGGTGAACGCGGCCGCGATTTTCTTGCCGGTGGTCGGCTTGCCGTGAATGCCAAGGTTAGCCATGCCCAGTTCGTGAATCTCGGCGGCGGTCTTCTTCGCGGAGGCATTTGCCGTGTCTGCAACGTAGGCGGCCTGGCAGTCGTCCATATAGGCGTCCCACGACGCCTGAACACCCTTGCCCAGGCTGTGACCGTAGAGCGACGTCGACTTCTTGGAGAGCGACGGGAATATAGAGGAGAGCTGAACCATGATGACCTTTCCAGTAGAAAATCGGTGCCAAGCATAGTCGTGGTTCGCGTGGTTCGCGTGGTTCGCGTGGTTAGCCATAAAAAGGGCGGCTCGGCGTTGGCCGCACACCCTCGTCACGCGCTGTGAGACAGGTGGACCCGAGGCCCTAGAACCCAGATCTCGAAGGCCCCACGCGAATCCCACAAGCATCAGCGTCGAAAACGGTGAAGTATTCAGCGAACACCTCATCGAACCCGAAAAAACTATTGGCGCAACCAGCGAAAAAGCCCCGGCCGCTGGCCAAGCCAATAAACAGAAAAAGCCCGGAATATGAACGATCTCCCGAGACATATATGAACGATGTCTCGAGAGATCACAGGTGCCCCCGAGAGGATTCGAACCTCCGACCTTTGGTACCGGAAACCAGCGCTCTATCCCCTGAGCTACGGGGGCAGGGGAGATATCAGGCTATCAGCCTCGAGCAGTGCTACCGCTCAGAGAGGAAGCGGTTGAGCTGCTCCGTGATACCGGGGATGTCGTCGGGGCCCGATACTTCGGGGCCGGCCACCGTGTACCAAAAGCCGTTTTTCGTATAGACCTGCAACACGCCGCTTCCGGCCACGGTGCCAAAGTATCCCGACTCAGAGCCGACCTCGATGGCGGAAAACGCGGCTGCCGCCTGTTCCTTGAGTACCTGAGTTGAGATTGGCGTCAGGTGCGCCACACTGATGGTGAGCGACGCCTGGCTCGACTGGTTCACGTAATTACAGGTGGTGCCCTCCATCGCCTTAACGAGATCGGACGAATTTGCCGAAGACATGGCGCCCGCATTGTCGAGCACGTAGTTGGGGTTGAACCCAAAAATTGTGTCTTCGGGCATGAGATCTGCGCACTCTACGGCGAACGGGAAGTAGTCGCCCACCGGAGTTGTTTCGGAGGGAGTCGGCGTGGCACTCTCAACGATGGGGGAGGGGGGCGCGGTCGTGGGTTCGGGCCCGGACGACTGGCATGCCGTCAGCAGAAAGGCGGTTGCAACAACCAGAGACGCGCTCACCGAAGTTCTCAAACAAAAGTTCACAACTAGGACGCTACATCGCGGAGGGGGGCATGCGAAAGAGGCGGGAGCGTGTCGTAACTAGACTGTGACGTTGTGACCCCTGATGAACTTTCTCGCCACCTCTTTGAGTGTGTGAGTGTCGCGTGCCAGCGGTTGGGCACGACCCCCGGATCACTCGAGGCCGCCGACATCGTCATTGAGCGCCCGAAGAATCGTGACCATGGTGACTGGGCTTCGAGCGTTGCGCTCAAAGTGGCGAAACTGGCGGGAGTCAACCCCCGTGAACTCGCCGTGGCCGTTGCCGAGCATTTGGCGCAGGTCGACGGTGTCGCCCGCGCTGCCGTGGCCGGACCGGGTTTCATTAACATCACTCTCGAAGCGGCTGCTGCGGGAGAGCTGGCGCGCATCATTGTTGCAGCGGGTGACGACTACGGAACCGGTTCGCTGCACCGGGGAGTCACCATGAACCTAGAGTTTGTGTCCGCCAACCCGACAGGCCCCATTCACATGGGCGGAACCCGTTGGGCGGCCGTGGGCGACAGCCTCGCGCGCATCCTGATTTCGCAGGGTGCGGACGTGACACGGGAGTACTACTTCAACGACCACGGTGCGCAAATCGACCGGTTTGCCCGGAGCCTCATGGCGGCTCACCTCGGTCGCGCGGCACCCGAAGACGGATACGGCGGTGCATATATCGGCGACATTGCGACGCGCGTGGTCGCGGCTTATCAGCACGATGTCACGGCGTTGCCCGAAGACGAGGCCCAAGAGGTTTTTCGGTCGCTCGGCGTGGAGTTGATGTTTGGTGACATCAAGGCCAACCTGCACGACTTCGGCGTCGACTTTGACGTTTACTTTCACGAGGACTCGCTTCACGAATCTCGTGCCGTTGACCGTGCCGTGGCGCGCCTGCGCGAGCTGGGGCACATCTTTGAAGAAGACGGAGCCGTGTGGTTGCGCACCACGGCCTTCGGCGACGACAAAGATCGCGTGATCATCAAGAGCGACGGAAACCCGGCCTACATTGCGGCCGACCTCGCCTACTACCTCAACAAGCGTGAGCGCGGGTTTGAGCGCAACATCATCATGCTGGGCGCAGATCACCACGGTTATGTTGCCCGCCTCATGGCCATGTGTGCCGCGTTTGGTGACACCCCCGGGGAGAGCCTCGAGATTTTGATCGGTCAGATGGTGAACCTGGTCAAGGATGGCCAGCCTGTGCGCATGAGTAAGCGCGCAGGTACGATCGTGACGCTCGATGATCTGGTTGAAGCGGTCGGTGTGGACGCCGCTCGCTACGCTCTGGTGCGCAGTTCAATTGATTCCAATCTCGATATTGACCTCGACCTTCTGCAGGCCCAATCGAACGACAACCCGGTCTTTTATGTGCAGTACGCGCACGCGCGCACCTGTGCCGTGGCCCGCAACGCCGAAGCTGCCGGAGTTCGCCGCGACGACGGGTTTGCCCCGGAACACCTGACACACGAATCGGAGTCGCTCTTGATCGCGGCCCTGCAGGACTTCCCGCGCGTGGTCAAGCAGGCCGCCGAACTTCGGGAACCGCATCGGGTGGCGCGCTTTATCGAAGAGGTGGCGGGAAGCTTCCACCGGTGGTACGGCGCGTGTCGTGTGCTTCCCCAGGGCGACGAGGCCGTGACCGACCTGCACCGAACGCGGCTGTGGCTCAATGACGCCACCGGCCACGTTATTCGCAATGGGCTCACCCTGCTGGGTGTTTCTGCTCCCGAGCGCATGTAGTTGTTCGTGCACCGAGGAAATAATCTTCTCGGGCGACAATCTTT
>Ga0114979_10001325_pt1 | contig 16657 bp, 21 predicted proteins | sample S_140625_EF_Meta_FD_87315 | JGI IMG/M metagenome (GOLD analysis project Ga0114979, IMG submission 87315) | Freshwater microbial communities from Lake Simoncouche, Canada to study carbon cycling - S_140625_EF_MetaG | ecosystem: Environmental > Aquatic > Freshwater > Lake | place: Lake... | reverse complement strand
TTGAGTCCGCTGTTCAACAGGTAGATGACCTAGAAACTAAGGTTGCTCAAGCAAAGGTAGACCTAGCAAATATTCCAAAGCCATCTGCTTCTGATAAACGTAAGCCAAAGAAGACTACAAATAAGTATTTTGCTGATGGCGCATATCTTCCTAGACAAGCGTTCTTAATAAATTTAAAATAATACCCCCAAAGGAATTCAACAACAATAATCCAGTTGCGGATATTCCACTGTTGGGGGCAGCATTTCAAGGATTAGCAGACGCATTTAATGCTCTAGGTAACATTGGTGCAGATTTACCTCCTGCTGTTCGAGAAAAGGCACAAAAAGTAGTTATTTCTGCCATTATTGTTACACAGGTTGCAACACAGGCTGCCGCCATGGCTGCCAGTAGTGCAGCAAGTGCAGCCTCAAGTTCATCAAGCTCTAGCCGAAGGAAAGAAAAGTGAAGTTCTTAAACGATTTAATCGGTCAAATCTGGACACTACTAGGTATGTTTGTAGCATGGATTGTGTTGGAAGGCTCTGCTAAGGCAGTAGTCGGATGGTGCATCATTGTGTCTTTAGTTATTTGGATGGCTACTTTTCCACTGCGAAACAACGACGAATAAGAGACAATAGTACTAATCACCCGAAAGGATTAAAATGACAGAAAAAGTTGCAGTTTATAAAGAACCATTCCCTAAAGCAAAGCGTGGCGATGGATTTAAAAATATGGCTTCATACCGTACAAACCCACACCGTGGTGTTGACTGGTCAGTAGCTGCACACAGCCCAATTAAAGCAATTACTGGTGGAACCATCATGGTTGAAAAGTGGACAGATGTTCTAGGTAACATTATTATTCAATCAACTTACGATGGCCACTTTGTTCTATACGCACACCTAGCAAAGCCAAGCCCACTAAAAGTTGGCGACAAGGTTGAAGCAGGAGTTACTGTTATTGGTGAAGTTGGTGGAGGTAAGGATACCCCATCAGGTTCAGCATCTACTGGAGCTCACCTCCATGTTACTTACGGTACACAGCAAGATTTGGTTTCTGCTCCAATGGATAAGCTTGCTGACCTGTTTGCAGTACTGGACAAGAAGTAAATAAATGCAAGGTTCTGTAGGACACCCAGCTCTTAGTCGCCAAGTTTCTTGGTTTGGAACTGGGCGTCCTATTGGAGAAGGTTTTGGTGGGGGCTACCGAGTAAAAAAAGGAATAAAATAATATGGACCAAATCGTCCTGTATTGGGCTGCTGGAGTAATTACAGTTGGAACTGCGCTTGGAATGCTTTGGAGGCTTCTACACCCCTTGTGTGCCCGTTTACACCTACTTATGGATAACTGGGACACCTTTATGAGAGATTGGGCTGGGGAACCGGCATCACCTGGACGTTCCGCCGTGCCAGGTGTTATGGAGCGCTTAAACCGTATTGACGGTGAGTTGAAGCGTAACGGCGGAACTTCCATGAAAGACGCATTAAATCGAGTTGAGAAGAAGCTCGAACAAATTGATGCTAGACTTGAAACAGGAAACACTCGTTTCGAAAAAATCGAGGAACGTATAAATGGCTAGTGCGCCTAAGACCCAAGGCTATCACCTTGCAGCTTCTACAGGTTCTGCTAAGCGAGCAGGTAGAACTCCCCTTATTGGAAATAGTAAACAGTTTTTAAACTGGACCGGTAGAGGTCCTGCTAAACCTGTTTCTCAAGTAATGGCGGAAACCCGCGATAGAGTTCTTAGAACACGCCCACTAGCAGCATTAACAACACAAGTTGCTAATGCTAGACATAGCCGTGATATGCAGACCCTAGGTGGAAATGCTGCAGTTTATATTAGAAATCCTGACAATGGAACTAAATCAGCTAATAAAATTGTTTTAGCTCCAGGTGCAACAGTACCGCAAGGAGTTGGCAGACCAGGAACAAGGCCTAGAAACAGTGGCCCTCAACTAGACGCTTGGAAGAGCCATGCGGTAGAGTACAATGGTGCCCTATCTCGTCAGCAAGCTTTTAATCCAAATAACCACGTACTTGCAGGAATTAAACCACTTAGAGTTTCTACAAGAGGAATGGCTGAAATTCCAGTTACTAGACTGGCCGTCCCTCGAGGCGGAATAGGTAACACCATAACTCCACCTCCAGGAAAAAACCACCCCACTACTCAGATTGTTTAAATTTAGGCTGAAAAATATGTCAAAATGCTGCACTCTAGTATTAGACTTAAAGAAGGTTGGGTAAATGCCTATCATTCGTAAGTTTGCTATTCAGGGACACTCGGTTCCTAGTGGCTACTCAAGTCCTCGGGGACCATTTCCTCCTGAGATTTTCGCGCAGAATCCCAGAGCAGAAGATGATTTCCCAAACTCCGACTCCTTACACGAAGCACTAGATGATGTCCGCATGTTTCGTTGTAAATACTGTGGAGACATTCTCTACGAGGATGAACTAAATACTCATGATTGCAATCAGGAAGAAGAATAAAAATGGCAACAAATAACAATGGTCATCTACTAGATGACAAAGGAAACGTAGTCGTTGACTTCGTATGGGGCAATTTCCCTATGCAGCCAAACGATGACCGTAATGATAGCCCAACAAACAGCGGAAACACTTTCCCATCAACCTTGCTTGACCCTAGCGTAAGTATTCACAATACTGTTGCTGGAGCTTACAATGGTTACCCATCTTATGACATCGGAGCTAAAGATAGTTACGGACGTTATCAGGGAACTCGTGGTGCAGACACTAGCACTACAGTTGATTACATCAAGGTACCTTCAGTTCTTGGTAAAACTACTCTTCTTGCTATTGACGCACTAGAAGATGCTGGTTTCACTAAGCTGTTTGCTGACATTACTCGTGTTAACGCAACTTCTACTACTAGTGCTAACATTTACGCACTAAACGCAGATACTGCTTACCCACTAAACACTAAGATTACAGTTGTAGCTGGTACAGCTGCAGCATCAAGCCCAGTAGGTGTTCCTGCCGCTGTTCTTGGTGAATGGACTGTAACTGGTAACGGAACTGGTTACGTAACCATCACAGGTTCTGGATTCACTGCTGCTGACACCACTGGTATCAACGCTACCGGAACTCTAAAGGGTGGCCTAAAGGGTCAGGTTAGCACTATTACTACTGCGACTGCTACAACTAACACCGCTAAGACAGTTACATCTATTGCACGTACTGCAGGTAACGCAGAAGTAACAATTACTGCAACTGGTGCTTTTGCTGCCTACCCAGCAGGTACAAAGATTAGCATCGGTGCAAGCACTGGTATTCCAACTGAACTTGTCGGAGACTGGACTGTAACTAGCGGTGTAACTGCTGATACTGTTAAGTTCACCTCTAACGGCACTACAGTACTTAGCGTAGCAAGCGGTGCTCTAACTGGCTCAGCTTCTCTAACTGGTAAGACTGGAACTGTAAAGACTCAGAGCGTTGCTGCAGATACTGCAAGCACTCTACTCGGAGCTTCAATTACAATTACTCCTTGGGCTTAATAGTTAAAGGAATTTAAAATGGCTGAGCGCCTGAACTCTAGTAACCTAGGCCAATTTGCCTTGGGGAGTTCAGGCGTTCAAGCATTTGACCCAGTTGGTAAACAACTTGGCGCAAGTGACAGGGCTCTGACCCAAATTTCAGAGTCTTCGGTTGCTGATGTAGATGTCCTACGTACAGCAGCAGGACTTCTTGGAGAAGAATACGATGAACGTGGTTTTCTTGGAGGATTAGATTCTGTAACAACAGCTTCTAGAAAAGCTGAAATTCAACAAGCTATTTTTAATATAAATAATAATGCTAATAAAAATAGAGAACTTGTAGAATCGTTTTATCCAGATGAACTTCTTGATGAATACGGTTTCCCTAAATATGAAGCCGGTATGACTGCTGACTACTACCTAGGTGGAGATTACAAAAGCAAAAGATTTTCTCCACAAAAGGGCTCTGGTTGGACATTTAGAGGAATTGCAGTAGCTCCATCCGCTTTGTATGATATGCCAACTTCAACAACAAACTGGAGAAGGCCTAGAACAGTAGCCGCAGGTTACGATTATGACGCAGATAAAGATAAAGGTGTACTTACAGTTGTGTTTCGTGACGGAACCTTCTATAATTATTATGATGTACCACCTTCTGTGTGGATTGAGTTTCATGACTCATTTTCAAAAGGACCAATGCTTAACCGTAAAACTAAAAACGGTGGACAAGCAATGGATGGTAAGCTTCTAGCTTATAAGCATGGCCCTGCAGATATGTCGGCTTTAAGTCAAACAGCACAAGACTTTTTATATAAAGCAGCTAGAACAGTACAGATTTACAATAGAGATAAAGCTCCTAGAATAAATCAAACTACCGGTAAAGCCTATACTTATAAAGGAAAAGAAACAATTGGTTCTGGCCAAAATACCAGAGCTAAACGTAAACGTGACTTAAACAAGTTAGCTAAAAAGGGTGGGTATAACCCAAACAGAAACGCAGGAAAACGAAGAACACCATAAGGAAAACATGCCAAGGACACACAACATCGGACAAAAAAGATTTATACAATTCATATCATTTCCTGTAACATGGGGGTATAAACTAGTAGTACGGGGATGGACTCAAGAAATCAAAGAACCATTCCGTACAGCTGAACCTTTAATTTTTAGGCTACCCTTTCATAAGGCAGTAGTCTTTGGTAAATGGACTGGAAAACAAAACGATGAAGAATCGGCACTAAATAACGCGATACAAGGACGGATATTAACTGATGAAGATTTTGAAGAAGGATGGACCCCGCCAGCTCACCAAACTGGAAAAGAGGGTGTCTGGGATTGGGACGCCTGATTTAATAATGTGGGCTGAAAATGCCTTATATGTTATTGGTAAAGAGATTACCCACCATCAACGGGATAGAAGTGAGCACGCTTTAGACGAAGCTCTTATGGGTGCAGATGCTTTAACAGCTATTATTAAAGAACTTCAAAAGAGGGTATGATGAACTCTGAAGAAGAAGAGTACGAAGACTATAACAATTATGAAAAAGTTGACACCTCTGCCTGGGATTTAGAAGAAGAGGACGAAGAACCTCAATTTGAAGAAATCGACCCAACCTATTACCAAAATTTAAATGAAGAGGACTTTGAAGAAGAAGACGAGGAAGAAGAAGATGTCTTCTCTCAAGACTTTATTGACCGATTAGTTGATAAAATAATGCTTTTTATGGAAGGTCTAGTTGGCCACTCTCTTCACGACTATCAGCAACCTTTAGCTAAAAGAATTATTGAAGCCGTACTTATTGGTAAGGGTGATGAAATAACTGCACTGGCTTCACGTCAGTCAGGAAAATCTGAAACGATTGCTAACACAGTAGCTACGCTTATGGTATTGTTACCTAAACTATCTGTTTTATATCCAGAGCTTTTGGATAAATATAAAAATGGAATTTGGGTAGGATTGTTTGCTCCCACAGAAGGCCAGGCAGAAACCCTATTTGGTAGAACTGTTAGTAGGCTAACTTCTGAACGTGCCCAAGAGCTTTTGGGTGACCCAGAAATTGATGACCAAGCTGCTAAAATTGGTGGAGTAACAAGAATGGTACGTTTAAAGAATTCAGGCAGTAGCATAACAATGATGACTGCTAACCCTAGAGCAAAGATTGAGTCTAAGTCTTTCCATCTTATTGTTATTGATGAGTGTCAAGAAGCCGATGACTTTGTAGTTTCTAAATCTATCGCCCCAATGTTGGCTTATTATGCTGGTATTATGGTAAAGACAGGCACACCAACTACCAGTAAAAATAACTTTTATAAAGCTATCCAATTAAATAAAAGATTACAGACTGAACGAGGACGTAGACAGAACCACTTCCAGTGGGACTGGCGTGACGTATCTAAGGTCAACACAAACTATAAAACGTTTATTAAACAAGAGATGCTAAGAATTGGAGAAGACTCAGATGAGTTTCAAATGTCGTACAACTGCAAATGGCTACTTGAACGTGGTATGTTTGTCACGACTTCCCTACTGGATGAACTTGGTGACACATCTCAAGAGCTCGTCAAAGTTTGGCATAAGACCCCTGTTGTTGTTGGAATCGACCCTGCTCGTAAAATGGACTCCACTGTTGTCACAGTTGTCTGGGTGGACTGGGACAGACCTGATGAGTTTGGCTATTTTGACCACCGTGTCCTCAACTGGCTTGAAATACAAGGCGACGACTGGGAAGAACAATACTTCCAAATCGTAAACTTCTTATCTAACTACGATGTACTTGCAGTTGGAGTTGATGCAAATGGTGTTGGTGACGCAGTAGCCCAACGTCTAAAGTTGCTTTTAGGACGTTCGGATGTATTTCCATTAACCTCTTCTCAATCAGAGCAATCTAAAAGGTTTAAACACTTACAAGCTTTAATACAAAGGCGTTCACTTAGCTACCCAAATCATGCAAAAACCCGTAGACTAAGAGTACATAAACGTTTTGTCCAGCAAATGACAGATGCTGAGGTAAAATATAAAGGACCAAACTTCATAGTTGAAGCGCCAGAGGAATCTTACGCTCATGATGACTTTGTAGATTCTCTAGCAATAGCTTGTTCTCTAACCCAGTCACTAGTTATGCCAGAGGTTGAAGTATCTAATTCAGCTTTTTTCTAAAAATTTGAGTTGACTATGAAATATTTCGATAAAACAGCCAAACTAGATATTGGAAATACTAGTTCCTTTCCAATTTAACTTTTAAGGAGTCCCCATGGGCCTAGCACCACAACCACAATTCCCAGAACGCGCACCGCAAGGCTACGAAATGAAGGTAGCTGACAACCCAGAGCGTAGAGGTCCTCTTCGTTTTGAAGAAGGTATTGCTACTGACACTGACGTTCCAAATGACTTTCAGGTAGGCATTATGAGTGGCTTTGCAGCTGCTCCTGGTCGCCCAAACCGCAACGCTCCAGTATGGCAGAAGCCAGCCGAAGTAACCCTAGCTGAGCGTGCTCACGTAGGTTCTGCTTCATGGATTGAAGCACCAACCTTCCTTGGTGAATTTGCACACGGTTCATTCTCGAACAATGCTGAGCAAATCATTGAGACTAAGGTTGTTTCGGGTGGACGTACTATGCGTCTTAACCCAACAGTTGTTAATGACTAATTAGGGATTTGATGGACCCCTGCCCTAACGGGTGGGGTACCTTCAACTAGAGGAGAATTATGGCAGACGTTCCTTTGAACGAAAAGCTTTACGCTATGGTAGTAGGCCAGGCTAAGGCTAAATATCGTATTTATCCTTCTCCGGGTGCTAGCCACTGGGTTCATCAACGCTACTTAGAACTTGGTGGAAAATATGAAGATAGTGCAAAACTTGCAGAACGTAAGTCTCTAATGAAGAGAGTTATAGAACATCGCAGAGAAATATTGGCACGCAACCGAGGTAAAGACAAGGATGATAAGTAATGTCATTCTTAGACTTTTCTCCCCCAAGCTATAGAGCTTCATCTTCCGACCTTACTATTAGCATTTCCCCTTTGGGGCTTGTAGAACTTGCTGACGAAGAATTTGAGGTTCACGGTCCTCGTCTAAACCGTTACAGCCTTAACTGGGCTATGTACCTTGGTCACCACTGGGGCTATCGCCGTGAGCAGGGCGAAATGCAGATTTCGGTAAACTATTACCGTGCTTTTATTGATTACCTAGCTAGATTTACTTTTGGTAACGGAGTTCACTTCCGTAGCCCTAAAGCAACTGAAGCTATTATTCCTGACCGTCTAGAGCGTGTATGGGAAGTAGACAATAACAAACAACGTATTTTATTTGAAATGGCACAAACAGGCGGAATCACCGGAGACTGTTTTGTTAAAGTTGCTTACGAAGAAGCCTGGGAAGATACCATTGGTCGTTTTCATCCTGGCCGTGTTCGCGTTCTTCCACTAAACCCAGCTTTCTGTTTTCCTGAGTTTCACCCTCACGACCGTGAAAGATTGCTTAGATTCAAGCAGAAGTATCGTTTCTGGGGTACATCCCTAGAAGGTACTCGTCAGGTCTTTACATATACTGAAATCCTTACCGATGATGTTATTGAAGAATATGTCAATGACGAACTTATTGACAGCAGACCAAACCCATTGGGTATGATTCCTGTTGTTCACATCCCTAATATTCCAGTATCTGGTTCTCCTTGGGGTCTAGCAGATGCTCATGACATTATTACAATTAACCGTTCATATAACGAAATCTCTACAGACATTGCCGACATCATTAACTATCACGCTGCCCCTGTGACAGTTATTGTTGGTGCTAAAGCTTCTAACCTTGAAAAGGGTGCTAAGAAGGTTTGGGGTGGCCTACCTAAGGATGCTCAGGTCTTCAACCTTGAAGGTGGCGGTGCAGGTATTCAAGGTGCTCTACAATACTTAGAGACTTTGAAGCGCTCCATGCATGAGATGATGAACATCCCAGAGACCGCTTTGGGTCAAGCACAGCCTATCTCTAACACTTCCGGTGTTGCGCTTTCTATTCAGTTCCAACCTTTGATGAACCGTTGGGCACAAAAGAGCACTCAATATGGTAAAGGTATTGAAAAGATTAACCAGCTAGTTATTCTTAACCTTGCTATTAAAGAACCAGAAACTATGGTTTACAATCCTGATGAAGATGGCCCTATTAAAGAAGGCCAGCTTCCTCAGCTTGACCCTAATGACCCAATTACATATAGCAACTTTGTACACTTTGAACCACCACTACCTCTAGACAAAATTGTTTTGTTGAACGAACTTCAACAAAAAATGTCTATGGGTCTTGAGTCTAAAGAAGGTGCCTTACGTGCCCTCGGTGAAGAATTCCCTGAAGAGAAATTGCAGGAGATTCGTCAAGAACTTATTGAAGACGTTAAGTCTGAAGGTGCACTCAACCTTGTTAAGGCTCAAATTACTAAGCAGCTCATGGACTTGACTGGAATGATGGTAGGACCTGATGGTACTGCCACTCCTATGGACCCAATGATGATGGGTGATGGAGATGTTATGGGTGATGGACAACTTGGTCCTCAAGGCTCAGGAGAAGCCGGCGAAGCCGACCAGGCAGTAGCCCAGGAGCAATTCCAGGCTGAAAATGATATAAGGAATTCTTTGGTAACTGAAGCGTATGGAACACAACTTCCATCTCGTAGACAAGTTGACAAAGATTAATGTCTTACTTTAAGGCATTATTTAATTAGGTAACAAAATATACTTATGATGTTACTTAATAAGTACAACTGACAAGGTCATGTGGCACTAATACGGAAAACGACCAAGAGAATGAAAAGAGAATAATAATGGATGAAAATACAGAGGTAGTAGATACTACTGAATTAACCACTAATGCAGATTTTACTGAAGAGGTAGCATTGCAAAACCAGTTCACAGTCGACGATATTGCGAAGGCTCGTGCTCAGGAAAAAGCAAAGCTATACCCACAGGTAGAAAAGCTGCAGGAGGAGCTTGCGTTTCTTAAGAAGGAACGTGACGAACGTGCAGCTCAAGAAGCTGACCGTGCAGCAAAACGCCAGACTCGTGAGTCTGAACGTGCGGCTGAACGCAAAAAGCAAGAAGAATCAGAGCTTGAAGTTCGTGACCTACTTGCTAAAAAAGAACAAGAATGGTCATTAAAACTAGACTCAGAACGCCAAGAGCGTGAAAGAGCCTTTGCACTTCTTGAACGTGAACGTGAGTTTCAAGAGCTATCGACATACCGTCAACAGCGTCTTGAAGCAGAACGTGACGGCATCATTCCAGAACTAGTTGACCTAATTTCTGGAAATTCTAAGGATGAAATCGAGCAGAGCATCCTTGGTCTTAAAGAACGCTCTGCGAAAATCTTCGATTCTGTTGCGCAAGTTGCACAGCAGAGCCGCAAGGAAATGGCTGGAACTCGTATTACGAGCCCTGCCTCCGGACCCCTCGACAACGACTCGGACTCACGTACGTATTCACCTAATGACATTAATAACATGTCAATGGCAGACTATGCGAAGAATCGTGCCAAGCTACTTGGCTCAGGTAAAAACAGTGGACAAGGGCTCTTTGGATAAATATGGACGTTATGCGTTGTTATAAATGTTTCATAACAACCATATCTAATCCGCAACACCCCTAAAATAATAATCTAACGACCGCTTCTGAAAGGAGCAAAAAATGGCAGGTTCTGCTGTTACCGGTACCAGTGCATTAGCCACTGCGCCTACCGCATATTCAGGTTCGAATAGTCAGCTTTCGCAAGCTATTCAGACCATTTGGTCGAAGGAAATTCTGTTCCAGGCGATGCCTATTCTTCGCTTTGAGCAGTTTGCAGTTAAGAAGACAGAACTTGGTGTTTCACCAGGTCTGCGTGTTAACTTCCTTCGTTACAAAAACTTCACAGTGGACGCAACTCCACTGACTGAAGGTGTCCGTATGACAACCAACGCTCTAACCGCAGAGCAGATTGCTATCACCGTTGCTGAGCACGGCTATGCAGTTGCAGTTTCAGAACTGCTACTGAACGCTTCGTTCGATGACATCATGGCTTCTGCATCTCGTTTGCTTGGTCGCCACATGGCTCAGTACCTAGACGTACAGGCTCGTGACACACTGTCGGCTGCTACTTCAGCAACCTTCGGTTACAACCGTTCAAATCTAACTGCATCAACTACCTTCAACACTTATGCTGAAGGTGACGTTGGTACTTCAATTGGTGACCTAGATGGTAACCACAAGTTGACCACTGGTGCAATCAAGGACTCAGCACTTGTGCTTGCGTCTAAGAACATCCCAAGAATTGGTGAGACTTATGTCCAGTTCATCCACCCTAAGCAGTCTCGTGACCTTCGCTCAAACCCAGAGTTCATCGAAGTAACCAAGTACGCTGCTCCAGGTAACTTCATGCTTGGTGAAATCGGTCGTCTATACGACGTCGTATTCATCGAGACCACTCAGGTGAAGAAGTTGGCTGCAAACCAGGCTGGTTACACCACTACCGGTCTAGTTGGCGCTCCAAGCGACCAGACATCCTACGCTAACGGTGCAGTTAAAGCTAACACCAACCCAGGTTCAGGTGGAAACCCACTATCAGCTGACTACACTGCTGAAAAGGGTTACCTATCTGCAGCTACTGGTAACACTGCTGACGTATATGAGTCAATCATGATTGGTGACAACGCATTTGGTCACGCAATCGCTCTTCCAGTTGAGCTCCGTGATGGTGGTGTTCTAGACTTCGGTCGTGAGCACGCACTAGCATGGTACGCCATCTGGGGTCTAGGTATCATTACAGACCAGGCTATCAACAAGGTTTACACCAACTAATAGCCAAACTCTTCGTCGAGGGGGGCCCCACAAGGGCCCCCCAACACAAACAAACAAACAAATAACAAGGAGAATAATATCGTGGCAAATAAACCCACTAGTCCACAGGACGCAACTGGACGTGCAGCTGAAGAAGCTGCAAAGCGTAACGCGGCAGAGATTCAAGCTCGCCAAGAAGAAATGTCAATCTCACGTAAGGTAGAGGCTATTAGCCTTGAGAATGACGTGTTTGACCCAAAGAACCCAAGTCAACCTCTTTTAATTGATGAAATTGAAGAAGTTGGAGTTTCAGTAAATAACGACAAGGTTGTTATCCGTACACACCACGACATCGAAGATATGACTTTTGGTGTAGTTAACGGAGCACCACAAAACTTCACTTTTAAAGCTGGAGTTCGTTATTCTGTGCCTCGTGCTCTTGCACAGCACCTAGAACAACTGGGTTACGTCTGGCGTCAGTAGTACGCCTCCAAAAGCTGTCCGTCCTGCTGGTCCCCGCCCTCCTCACCAGCAGGGCGGACTTTTTACCATGCATTTTATAAGTTTTTAAGAGATTATAGTTATATAAGACTTTGGAGGATTGATGGCTACCACTTCTAGCCTTGTTGACAGAGTTCGCCTAGAGCTTGGCGACATCGGAAAATCCTTCGTAACTAAATTTGTTGCGGATGGTACAACTAACCGCTTTAAACTACACTACGCTCCATTGGATGCATCCACTGTTGTCGTATACGCTGGAAACACTGACATTACTAGCACTAGTTATGTTGAAGAATCAACAGGTGTTTTAGTTACAGGGACTGTATTAGCTGACATGACTGAGGTTACTGTAAGCGGAAGCTATTACAGATATTTTACAGGTGCAGAACTAACTACCATTGTTAATGACGCTCTTGCCCAACATACAGGTGGTCATGTAGACTCTTTGGGTCGTAAAGAAGGCATTACTACTCTACCTTTTATTGAAGAATACCCAGTAGCTATTTATGCTACTACTATTGCTCTTTATACTTTAGCCACTGATGCTTCCTTTGATATTGATATTCAAGCTCCAGATGGTGTTACTATTCCTCGTGCTGAACGTTTCCGTCAACTTATGGAAATGGTTCAAACTAGACAGCAACAATACCGTGAACTATGTGTTCATCTTGGCGTTGGTCTATATAAAATTGACGTATTTAGTCTTAGACGTATTTCTAAAGCTACTGGACGTTACGTGCCTATGTACAAGCCTCAAGAAGTAGATGACCGCTCATATCCTCAACGCTCAGATGTTCCAGCCCCTACTTATGGCGATAAACCAGTTGCTTGGCCTACTGACTCTGTAGAACTAACCGCTTACCAGGGCCGCTCATTTAGTACCTCAATAGATGTTACAGATAACTTTGCTGGTAAATCATTTACAGCAAAACTACTTAATCAACGTGGCTCTGTTCTTACAGTTCAAAACTTTACTCTTTCTGTATATGCACTTGGTAGCGATGTTATTACTGGTGCGGCTAGAACTTCAGGAAACACAACTATCACTATTACTACTAGTGCTGCCCATGGCTTGAGTACCGGAAACTTAATCGTTATTACTGGTGTAGATAGCACTGTAGATAATGCATACACAATTCTAAGTGCTAACCCGGCAAATACAACCTTTACAGTTACCGGCACTGCTACAACTACTCTGGCACTGTCTGGATTAACTGGTCAAGTTGAAACAAACGCTTCTAAAGACTACACATTTACACTATCTTTGACTAAAGACCAGACTCTACGTTTAGCTGAGCGTTCTTACTGGTCACTTTCTACAGTAGATGACTTTAGTGGTAATATTATTGAAATTAAGGGAGGAAACTTCTTTACTGCTCGTGCTAGTACGGTGGTTATATAGTGTCTCCTTTACCATTACCAGAAAAAGATATAGCACTTCTTCAACAATACACTGAAGAGGTAGTGCCTCCTCCTCCAGGATATGAAGACTTAAATTTTGGTACACCTAATGACCAAGCTAATCAAGTAATTGATATCACTTTACTGCCAGGAGTTCCTGGGCAACGTGGACCTACTGGCCCTGAAGGTGAGGCTGGCCCTGCAGGTCCTACTGGTGCAGCTGGTGCTACAGGACCAGCAGGAGTTTCAGGAGGGTCTTTTAGTTACACTCCTGCGGATGCAAGGGATACTTACACAATCACACACAATTTAGGGTATCAACCAAACGTAATGGTGGTTGATTCCTTTGGCACAGAATATTTTGGAACAGTAGTTTACACTAATACTAACAGCCTAACCATTACTTTCACTTCTGCGGTATACGCTACCGCTTACCTATCTTAAGGATAAACAATGGCAAAATCATTTTTGACGGACATTAACCTCAACAGGAACGTCCTACTTAATACAAAAATCCAAGCATGGGGTGCTGCACCTAGCGGTACTGGAAGCCCTGATGGTTCAGGTGCTGCTGTTGCTGGTCAGATTTCATCTTATCTTGGTGCCCTATACATTTTTACTGGTTCTGGAGGAACTCCTGCAAACACTTGGGTTCAGGTGGGTAACGCACTATCAGACAGTACTAGCACTACTAGTTCTACTGTTGGTGCTTCTTCTACTGCCGTTAAATCTGCGTATGACTTAGCGGCTGCTGCTCTTCCAAAGAGCGGTGGAACCATGACTGGAAGACTAATCCTTGGTGGTGGAACTTCTTCTAGTGCATACTTCAACTTACCAGCCACATCACCCGTCACCTCTGGTCAAGTAAACGGTGACCTTTGGAACGAAGGTTCTGGTGTTGTTAAATTTTACACTGGTTCAGCAACAAAGACTATTGCGTTTACAGACTCTTCTCTTACTGGAAACACTTCTGGTTCTGCTGGTTCTGTTGCTAACACTCTTACTTTTGGAACTGGTCTTACCGCTGGTGGGGCTTCCTTTAACGGTTCTGCCGCTGTAACTATTACCCCAGTGTCTGCTACTACTAGCGTTGCTGGTATCGTTCAGTTGAGCGACAGCACTTCTACTACAGGCAGCACTAAAGCCGCTACTGAAACAGCGGTCAAGGCTGCGTATGACCGTGGTAGCACAGGTGTAACTAACGCTGCAACTGCCCAAACTACTGCTGATGCTGCTTTGCCAAAGGCTGGTGGCACCATGTCTGGTGTTATCGCTATGGGCAATAACAAGATTACTGGTCTTGGAACTCCAACTGGTGCTGCTGACGCTGCAACTAAAGACTACGTAGACAATGTATCTACTGGTATCAACATCCACGATGCTGTGGCTGCCGCAACCACTGGAACTATTGCAGGTGTTTATGCTGCTGGTTCAACTACTGCTAATCCTCCAGGTGATGGCGGTACAGGTGTTGGAGCAACTATTACTTACTCCGCTACTGGTGTAGTAACCCTAGATACTTCTGTAACTCTTGCCGCTGGTGACCGTGTTCTTGTAAAAGACGGTGTAACTGCTGCGTCTGGTGCGTCTTCTATCGCTAACGGTATTTATGTAGTTACTACTGCTGGTGCTGTTGGAACAGCCGCCATCCTAACTCGTGCTTCTGACTCTGACAACAGCATCTTTGGTGACCTTGCTGCTGGTGACCTTGTCTATGTTCTTGGTGGAGCAACTTATGGTGGTGACCAGTTTGTTCAGACCACTAAGGGAACTGCAACTTCAGGTACTGGTGCAGGAACTGTTTACTCTGTAAAGATTGGTACTGACGCCATTTCTTACACCCAGTTCTCTGGTGCTGGTGCAGTACCTTATGCTACTGACACTGTTGCTGGTATTGCAACCTTCCCTACTGCACAGTTCTCTGTCTCTACTGGTGCGGTAAGCGTCAACAACCTTGCCGCATCAGTTATCACCACTGGTCAGTTGACTGGCGCTCGTGGTGGAACAGGTGTAGACAACACTGGTAAGACCATTACTCTTGGTGGAAACCTGACTACCTCTGGTTCATTTACTACCACCCTTACCGTAACGGGTAACACCAACGTAACGTTGCCTACAAGCGGAACTTTGCTTACTACTGCTGGTTCAGGTTCATCTCTAACTTTTGGTACTGGCTCACTAAGCCTTGCAGGAAACCTTACTACTTCAGGTGCTTTTGCTACTACACTTACTGCTACCGCCACAACTAACGCTACTCTTCCTGCTGGAACAACTACCCTACTTGCTACCACTGGCTCAGGTTCTTCTCTAACTTTCGGCACTGGTTCACTAAGCCTTGCAGGAAACCTAACCACTTCAGGTGCTTTTGCTACAACGCTAACCGCAACTGGTACTACCTCAGTTACTCTACCTACAAGCGGAACTTTGGTTAACACCGCAGTTGCCACTCTTTCTTCACTTACTTCAGTAGGAACAATTGGAACTGGTGTTTGGCAGGGAACTGCTGTTGGTGTTCTGTACGGTGGTACAGGTGCTACCACAGCCGCCGCTGCTAGAACTAACCTAGGTGCTACTACCAAGGTAACTCTTGTAGGTACTGGTTCAGGAACTACTATTGCCTTGACTCACGGTCTAGGAACTAACCTAGTTACTGCTCAGGTTTACGACACTTCAACTTCAACTGCTACTTTAGTAGAAACAGACATTACTGTAACTAGCACAGTTGCTACCGCTACTTTTGCAGCCACAACTACACTAAGCAACTACACACTCGTCGTCATAGGTTAGGCTTAACCTATGGCTAAAAAGTTTCTCAATAACATTGACCTAAACGGCACACTAACTATTGCAGGTTCTGGTGGAACTAACGGTTACTTTTTAAAGACTGATGGTACTGGAGTTATCTCTTGGGCTGCTGCTTCTGGCGGTGGTTCTGGGTTTACTGGTGCTGGTACCTCTATTACAAACATTACTGGGGCAGCAAGCAACAACATGACTATTACCTCTGCTGCTTCTGGTAATGGTACCCTAACGCTACTGCCTTCGGGTCAAGGCAACATCTATCTAAATAGCCCTTATACAACTAGACCTGCTGGCTCCGTATCTATTGTTGGTCAAGTTCCTACTGGGGTTAATGGTGGACACATTTACATACAATCTGCTTATGCAGGTTCTGGTGCTCCAGGAAACATTTACATTGATGGTCAATACGATGAAGTTAGTTCTAGAGGAAATATTTACATTGGAACTGGCGTTGATGGGGCAACCTCTGCATCAGGTGCAGTTTATTTAGGTACAACTGGTATACCACTTTATATAGATGGCTACATTGCTAATCCTCTGAAAGTTAGTGGTAATAGTGCTGGAACTTCAGGACAATTTCTAAAATCAAATGGTACAGGTGGTCCTCCTAGTTGGGTAACTTCTTCGACAGTTACTTCTTACACAGTTTTAGGTTCTACAACTTTTTCTGGAACCGCACCTTCATTC
>Ga0114979_10001324_pt1 | contig 16665 bp, 14 predicted proteins | sample S_140625_EF_Meta_FD_87315 | JGI IMG/M metagenome (GOLD analysis project Ga0114979, IMG submission 87315) | Freshwater microbial communities from Lake Simoncouche, Canada to study carbon cycling - S_140625_EF_MetaG | ecosystem: Environmental > Aquatic > Freshwater > Lake | place: Lake... | reverse complement strand
TGAGACAACCGCCCATCGATGATTTCAAACCAATTCACCATGGGCGGCATTATTGCCCAAGCGATAGGGGCTCGGGGCCAGCCGAACCCTCAAGGGACCTCTCAGTTGGCAGGCGCCCCCACCTTGCTGGGTACTTTAGCCGAGACCTTCGTCGATTCGGCGCCCGCGACTTCGTCTTTTTTGAGGGTCTGAACCGGCTGGCCCCGCAACAGATTCAAGGCCTGCTGGAGTTGAAAGTCCTCGGCAGAGCCAAATTCAACCGGCTTGCGCTCAGCCTGATTCGCGATCACCTTCTCTGCGCCCTTCACGCCCCCACGTTCCACCGCCCGCTCGAGCACCTTCTCTTGAACCGGATCCGCGTCCTCGGACTCTTTCGGGTTCGAGAGGTGGCGACGCAGATCGCTCTCGCGCATCCGCCCGACGTTGCTCTCACCATCGGCCGTTTCTTCAACGATCCAGTCCGGGGTCACGCCTTTGGCTTGAATCGAGCGGCCACTCGGGGTGAAGTAGCGCGCCGTCGTCAGCTTGACGGCCGCGCTGTTACCCAGGGGCAGGATGGTCTGAACCGAGCCCTTCCCGAAGGTCTGGGTCCCCAGTACCTGGGCCCGCTTGTGGTCCTGCAGCGCACCCGCGACAATTTCACTGGCCGAGGCAGAACCCCCGTTCACCAGTACGACCATTGGCACGGTCTTGACCCCGGCCGGCAATTTGCCCAAGACATCTTCGCCACGGCCACGCAGATAGTCGGCCGGATCGGCCAGATACTTGCGCTGGGCATCCTGTGTGCGCCCGTCGGTTGACACCACCAAGGTGCGCGCCGGCAAGAATGCGGCGCTCACCCCAACCGCCCCATGGAGGACCCCGCCGGGGTCGTTGCGCAAGTCCAGAATCAGCGACTTAAGCGGGCCTTCTTTGTACAAGGCCTGCAACTGCTTGACCATGTTCTCGACCGTGTGCTCCTGGAACTGCGTAATGCGCAGATAACCCACACCGTTGTCTAAGACCTTACTGCGGACCGATTGCACCTTGATCACATCACGCACGAGCGTAAAGACCAGCGGCTTCCCTTCACCCTTGCGCAGGACCGTCAGCACCACCGAGCTCTTGGGCTTACCGCGCATGAGCTTGACCGCATCATTGAGTTGCAGCCCCTTGGTCGACTTGTCATCAATCTTGATAATGAGATCGCCCGATTTAATCCCTGCCCGGGCGGCGGGCGTATCTTCGATCGGGGACACGACTTTGACAAAGCCGTCCTCGGAACCCACTTCGATCCCAAGGCCGCCGAATTCGCCCTGAGTCCCCGCTTGTAATTCCTTGAACGCATCGGCATCGAGATAAGAGGAATGCGGATCAAGGCCTGCGACCATGCCGCTAATCGCTTCCTCGATGAGCTTTTTGTCTTCAACCGGTTCGACGTAATACGACTTGATGGCGCCGAAGACGTCCGAGAACTGACGTAATTCATCCAGCGGCAGGTTATTGGGTCGCGAGTCGCGCTGAGCAACCGCGCTCAAACCAACTGACACCAAAACACCGGCAACCGCTCCGGCGGCAACCAGGCCAAATTTCTTAAGGGAAGGGGTCATGGGGACGCCAAAGTGGAGCATAGATCGTAGTATAGGGACCTGCTGGGCGCACGCAAACTGTGCGACGTCGTCGCGATCCGCTTGGCCCGATCGGAGGCGGAGATCAACCGACAATCCACCGACAATCCACCGAAACCCGTCTAGAGGCTACGCCGATACTGGCCTCCAACCGCAAACAAAGCCTGTGTAATCTGGCCCAGCGAGCAGCACTGTACCGCGTCCATCAACACTGAAAACACGTTGTCTCCGGCGAGTGCCGTTTGCTGCAGACGCTCCAGCATGGCGGGCGCCGCATCGGCGTGGCGACCTTGGAAATCCCGCACCCGGTCCAGTTGAGACTGTTTTTCGGCTGCGGTCGAGCGGGCGAGCTCGAGCGCCTGAGGGACTGGATCGCCCCCCGGATTACGGAAGGTATTGACGCCCACAATCGGCAAATCACCGGTGTGCTTAAGCATCTCGTAATGCATGGATTCGTCCTGAATCCGGCCACGTTGATAGCCGGTCTCCATGGCGCCCAATACCCCCCCGCGCTCGGCAATACGCTCGAACTCAGCGAGTACCGCTTCTTCGACCAGTTCGGTCAGTTCTTCAAGGATGTAAGAGCCCTGGTTTGGATTCTCGTTGACCGCTAAACCCCATTCCCGATTGATGATGAGCTGAATCGCCATCGCACGGCGCACGGACTCCTCGGTGGGCGTCGTGATCGCTTCGTCGTAGGCATTGGTATGCAAGCTATTGCAGTTGTCATAGACGGCAATGAGGGCCTGCAGGGTGGTCCGGATATCGTTAAAGTCGACCTCCTGCGCATGTAATGACCGCCCCGAAGTCTGGATGTGATACTTCAATTTTTGACTGCGATCATTGGCGCCATATCTATCACGCATTGCCACTGCCCAGATCCGTCGCGCCACCCGTCCCATGACGGTGTACTCCGGGTCCATGCCATTGCTGAAAAAAAAGCTCAGGTTGGGCGCAAACGCATCAATCGACATCCCACGCGCCAGATAGGCTTCAACAAAGGTGAATCCATTGGCGAGGGTGAACGCCAGCTGGCTGATCGGGTTCGCCCCGGCCTCGGCAATGTGGTAGCCCGAAATCGAGACCGAATAAAAATTGCGCACCGCATGGTCAATAAACCACTGCTGCACATCGCCCATCACCTTGAGCGAGAACTCGGTTGAAAAAATACAGGTGTTCTGGCCCTGGTCTTCTTTAAGGATGTCGGCCTGAACGGTCCCACGCACCGTAGCGAGCGCCTGCGCACTCAGGGCAGAGGCCTCGGCCGGCATGGGCGCACGGCCCTGGGCCTGCTCAAACGCGCGCAATTGTTGCTCAATCACGACGTTGAAAAACATCGCCAGAATCGTCGGCGCTGGCCCATTGATCGTCATCGACACGCTGGTCGAGGGCGCGCAAAGATCAAAGCCGTCGTAGAGCGCGCGCATGTCGTCGAGGGTGGCAATCGACACGCCCGAATTTCCGACCTTGCCATAGATATCAGGCCGCTCGTCAGGGTCCTGGCCATACAGCGTAACGCTGTCAAATGCCGTCGAAAGACGCTTTGCGGGCATGCCTTCGGAGAGCCTGCGAAAGCGCCGGTTGGTCCGAAACGGGTCGCCCTCGCCCGCGAACATGCGGGTGGGGTCTTCACCCTCGCGCTTAAACGGAAACACGCCCGCGGTGTACGGGAAACGACCGGGCACGTTCTCGAGCAGTAACCAGCGCAGTCGATCGCCCGCATCGGCCAACTCGGGCAGCGCAACCTTGCGCACCCGGGTTCCCGAGAGGCTACGGGTCGTGAGGGGCGTCCGAATCTCATGGTCGCGGATCTTGACCACCTGTTCGTCCCCAGCGTAATCGGCCAACAGTCGGTCCCAACCTTGTAGGAGCGCCTGCGATCGGGCAGACAGGCGGGCCACGCGAGCCGCTTCGAGCCCCGCCAGGCGGCCCAGCAAGCTCGTAAGCTCCTCGGCTGGGCCATCCTGCGCTTGCGAGTCGCGCACCATGCGCTGGGCGGCGGCGAGTTGCTGACACTCGCGCGCGAGACCAGCCTCTGAGAGTGCTTGGGCCTTGTAGGCGCGCACAGCCTCGGCAATGTCGGCCAGATAACGACTGCGCGCGCTCGGCACAATGGCCGAGACCGATTGGCTGTGGCGCACGCGGACGACGGGCAAGCGCCCTTGCGCCCCCGGTAAGCCGCACTCAATCAGGCGCGGCAACAAGGCCTGGTAGAGCGCAGTGACCCCGTCGTCGGCGAATCGAGAAGCCTGTGTGCCAAATACCGGCATCGACTCGGGGCTCTGGTCCCACGCCTCGCGGTTGCGCTGGACCTGTTTGGAAACGTCGCGCAGCGCGTCCAGCGCGCCTTTGCGGTCAAACTTGTTAATCGCCACAAAGTCGGCGAAGTCCAGCATGTCGATCTTTTCGAGCTGACTGGCGGCCCCGAACTCGGGGGTCATGACATAGAGGCTCAGGTTGACATGGGGCACGATCGCGGCATCGCCCTGCCCGATGCCCGAGGTCTCGACGATGATCAGATCAAATCCACAGGCTCGACACGCAGCAATGGTGTCGGGTAGCGCGCGCGAAAGTTCACCACTGGCCTCGCGCGTGGCCATCGAACGCAGGTAAACGCGTTGACCCGTCCCTTGGCCCTCGGCCATACCCCCGACAACACCCGAACCCATACCCATACTCGAACCCGAACCCGCATTTGCATCTGCGTTGGCGTCCAGATTCGTCGACCACGGATGGATCGCATTCATCCGAATCCGATCGCCCAGCAACGCACCGCCGCTCTTGCGCCGGCTCGGATCGATCGAAATGACGGCAATCCGCAGACGGTCGCCCTGATCCAGGCGAACGCGGCGAATCAATTCATCCGTCAAGGAGCTTTTACCCGCGCCGCCGGTGCCCGTGACCCCCAAAACAGGCGTCGGTGTCGATTGCGCGGCCGCCAGCAAGGTGTTGCGCCAGTCGTTATCCAAACGGTCCGCTTCGATCGCCGAGATCAAACGCGCCAGCGCTGACCAATCTCCCCGCAGGGCATCAAGGCTCAGCGGCGCGCGTTCGGTGAGGTCCTGATCGGCCTCGCGCACCATGTCCGCCACCATGCCCTGCAAGCCCATGCGCTGGCCATCCTCCGGGCTGTAAATGCGCGTGACCCCGTAGGCCTGCAGGGCCTCGATTTCAGCCGGGATAATGACCCCGCCTCCGCCACCAAACACGCGGATATGCGCCGCACCACGAGCACGCAGGAGGTCCGCCATGTAACGGAAGAATTCGACATGGCCCCCCTGATAGGAGCTCACCGCGATCCCGTGCACATCTTCCTGGATCGCGGCGGTGACGATCTCGTCCACCGAACGGTTGTGGCCCAGATGCACCACCTCGACGCCCATCGACTGGAGAATCCGTCGCATGATATTGATCGATGCGTCGTGGCCATCAAACAACGCCGCCGCAGTGACAAATCGCAGCCTGCGTGGCGCCCGGGATTCGGATGCCGGTTGGTTATCGGATTGAGAATCGATTGGGGTCTCAAGCGCCATTTGTACTACTCCTGCATGCGCTAAGGCGTGGCCCGGCCGGCGATCCAGGCGCCTGCCAGCAATGAACCGGTCGCCACGAAGGTCAACAGGCCGCGTAGCCTCAAAAACCAGGGCCCGATACCGTATTGGGGCCAGGCACGTTGGTCGAACGCCCAGGCGAGCACCAAGCCACCCGCGAGACCCATTAGCGCCGCCTGCTCAGGCATCCAGGCCGCGGACCACGCGATCAGCGAGGGCACGACGCTCCAAACGAGCGCAATCCGCGCGGCTCGATCTGACAATCGCCCCGACAAGGCAAACCCCCAGTGCAGTCCGCCCAGAAACGCCAGGATGCTCGCCCCGTAGAGGATCAGACCGCGAAGGGCCCAGGCTGGCGAGACGCTTGAACCAAGGGTTGACCCAACTGTTGACCCAACTGTTGACCCAACGGTTGACCCGACGGTCGAACCGCCCCAAGCCAGGACTGCCAGCCCCACAAACGGCAGCAAACCGCCCAAACCCAAACCCAGCGCAAGGCGCTGATTAGCCGGTATCAAATCGACGGTGCTCAAATCGACTGAGTCCATGGTGGTTCAGGCCCCGATGTCCGGAAGGGTGGGGCCTGGGCGAAACCGATAAATCGCGGTCGATGCCCGTTTGGCTGGAAGGATCGACACACGCCGGCCGCGCTCGTCCAGAAATGCGGCATCCACTATCGTCATTCCAAGCGCGCGTAGAAAATTTTCAAAATCCAGAATGGTTGCCAGGTGGAGATTGGGGGTGTTGTACCACTCAAAGGGCAGGGCCCGCGACATCGGCATCCGGCCAAGGGCGAGCGACCAAAGGTGCCGCCAATGACCAAAATTCGGGAACGAAATAATCGCCTCCTGGCCAATTCGGCCCATCTCGCGAACGACGCGTTCGGTGTGCTGCGTCGCCATGATCGCCATTGAAAGCACCACAAACTGAAACTGGTTGGCCCCAAACATATCCAGGCCCTGCTCGATGTTTTGCTGGATCACGTCAACGCCTCGAGAGGTGCAAGCCAGCACCTGCGCATCGTCAATCTCCACCCCGTAACCGCTGCAGTGACGCTCACGCGCCAACCAATCGAGCAACGCGCCGTCACCACAGCCCAAATCCAGCACCCTAGAATCACGACCGATCCAGGCCGCGACCTGCTCCAGGTCTGGACGCAAAACGCCACCCGTTAGCCTGGTCATGCGCTATCGCCTCGTGCAGAGCGGGGTGGGATCGCGGGTGGGATGCTAGGTGCGACCCGAGCCGCCACCCGCTCGAAATACGCCCGCACAAGCGCGTGATAGCGCGCGTCATCCAACAAAAAGGCGTCATGCCCATGGGGCGCATCGATTTCGCCGTAGGTCACTCGGCGACGATTGGCCAACAAGGCCTGCACGATCTCGCGCGATCGCGCCGACGTGAATCGCCAGTCCGAAGTAAACGAGATCACCAGGAAGTCCGCGGTTGCGGCTGCGGTCGCCGCGCTCAGATCGCCCCCAAACGCAGCCGCCGGATCAAAATAATCGAGCACACGGGTAATCAGGAGGTAGGTATTGGCGTCAAAGTACTGACTGAACTTGTCGCTCTGATAGCGCAGATATCGTTCAATCTGAAATTCAATATCGAATGTGTAATCGTACTGCTCGCGCTGATTAATCAACTCGCGACCAAATTTCTGCGCCATGGCATCACCGGCTTGATAGGTGATGTGACCAATCATGCGGGCAACCATCAATCCACGTTTGGGCGTCACGCCGTAATCGTAAAAACGGCCATCATGAAAATCAGGATCGGTCAGGATCGCTCGGCGTGCCACTTCATTGAAGGCGATGTTTTGTGCCGACAGTTGCGGCGTCGACGCGATCACGACGCAATGCGCCACTCTCTCGGCGTAAAGCGTACTCCAGGCCAGCGCTTGCATGCCCCCGAGGGATCCGCCCATGACCGCTGCGAACCGCTCGATGCCCAGCGCATCCGCAAGACGCGCCTGCGAGTGCACCCAGTCCTCGACCGTCAACACGGGGAAGTCCGGACCATAGCGGCGGCCGGTCAAGGGATCGCGCGTCATCGGTCCCGTCGAACCAAAGCAGCTGCCGAGGTTATTGACCCCGATCACGAAAAATCGGTTGGTATCGACGGGCTTGCCGGGGCCAACCATGTTGTCCCACCACCCCCGAAGTTCAGGTGCGTCGGCATACACCCCCGCGACGTGGTGCGACGCATTCAGGGCATGACAAATCAGCACTGCATTACTGCGCTCAGGGTTGAGTTCGCCGTAGGTTTCATACGCCAGTTCATAACCACGCAGCGTGGCACCACTCGCCAGCGCAAGTGGTGATTCGAAGCTCATGCGTCGTGGACGGGCAATCAATCGGGCAACCTCAGTCGAACCTTAGCGCCTGGCGCGCGGCTTTTCGCGCCGCATCGACCGTCAGCTCGAGCAGCCCCTGTTTGACCTGGAGCAGGGCGGTCGAATTCATTGAAAACTCTCGTAAACCCATGCCGATCAGGACGGCTGTCGCGACTGGATCGCCAGCCATTTCACCGCAGACGGCAACGGGCCGCCGTGCCCGCCGTGCCGCCGCGATGGTTCTTGCGATCAAACGCAACACCGCCGGATGCATCGGATCATAAAGCGCGGCAACACGGCGGTCGGAACGATCGATCGCCAGCGTGTACTGCGTTAGATCATTGGTCCCAATCGACAAAAAATCCAGCTCGCGGGCAAAAACGTCCGCGGCGATTGCCGCAGCAGGCACCTCGATCATGCCGCCCACCGGCATGGCCGGGTCAAAGCGCTGGCCGCGTTCGACGAGCGTCTCGCGCGCTTGCGCCAGCAGCTTGCGGGTCGTGAGGATTTCATTCGGATGGGTCAGCATCGGAACCAGAAGTCGGACCGGACCCAGCGCTGAAGCCCGCAAAATAGCCCGGAGCTGAACCTTGAAAAGGTCGGGCTCCGCGAGACAAAAACGGATCGCACGCCGCCCCAGCGCCGGATTTTCAGCGAAATGCGCGCCGCCCGGATGAACGGGCTCGGCCCCGGTTCGCGGCAACGCCTTATCAGCACCGACATCGATCGTGCGGATCGTTACCGGCCTCCCTGCCATCGCCCGAACCACCTCCGCGTAGGCCTCGACCTGTTCTTCCTCATCCGGCAATTGCTTCCGGTTCAGAAAGAGAAACTCCGAACGCAGAAGACCAATCCCGTCCGCACCCTGGGCTAGCGCCTCGGCTGCCTCCGAGGGCAACTCGATATTGCCCTGTAGCGAAACCGCAACGCCATCGAACGTCGCCGCACGCAGCGACAGGCGCGATTGGAGACGGGCCCGGTCACGTCGATGCTCAGCCCGGCGCTGCTCAATTTGCGCAATCAAGTCCGGATCGGGATTCACCACCAACACGCCGGCATCTCCGTCGACCACCACGAGATCATCGTCGCGAACCAGGCTAGCTACATCGGTCAGCCCGACGACCGTAGGTTTCGCCAGGCCTCGCGCCACAATCGCCGCGTGCGAGGCTGTACCTCCAAGTTCGATCGCAAAGGCGCATGCGTTACGCCAAAGCAGCAGATCGGCCGGTGCGGGTTCGGTAGCGATCACCACGAGCGAGTCGAGCGCTTCGCCAGCCCGAAAGTCTTGAACCCCGTTGCCCAACATGGCACGCAACACCCGGTTGACGATCTGCCGCACATCGACCACCCGCTCACGCAGGTATGGATCCTCAAAGGCCAAAAACTGTTCGACAAGCTCTTCCGCCTGCGCCGCGTACGCCCATTCTGCGTTACAGGACTGATGGCGAATTCGAGTCCGCGCACCTTCAACCAGAGTGGCATCCACCAGCATCTGGCCGTGGACGTCCAGCATCGCAGCCGCCTCAACCGGAGCATCTGCCGGCAAGTCGTGTGCGATCGCCTGCAATTCGGCTTGAACACGAGCAATCGCAACGTTGAGTCGGTTGAGCTCGGTCGCCACTTCACCCGGTGCGATCCGGCGCTGGGGCGCATCGCGTAACGCGGTCGACAATACCCGTGCGCGGCCCACCGCGACACCTCCCCCCAAGGTCTTGCCGTGCAGAACGAACATCGCCATCGTCAATTCCTGCACTTACTCATTTGCACTTCGTCATTCGTGCACTTCGTTAAAACCGGACGCAAACAGTTCGACCAGCGCAGCCATTGCCTCAGACTCGTCGGGACCGTTGGTTTCGATGCCGATCACGGTGCCCTTGGGCGCCGCCAGCATCATGACCCCCATGATGCTCTTTCCATTGACCCGTCGACTATTGCGGGTTAACCAGACTTCGGCGCGAAAACGGGACGCCAATTGACTGACCTGCGCCGATGGCCGCGCATGAAGACCGAGCGGATTGACGACCTGGACTTCGCGGTGTTGCATCGGACTTACTCGGCAAGCGGTTGAGGCAATACCTGGACGACCGCCTCACGGCCCCCGACCAGGAGTCGTCCGACCAGATCACCCAGTGGCTGCGGCCGGCGCCGGTCAGTCAGACCCTTAACCAGCATCGGCAGGTTGACGCCCGCCAGCACCGCGACCCGGTCTGCCTCCGCCAGACGCGACGCAACGCGTGATGGGGTCGCGCCCCACACATCGGTTAAGACCAAGACGCCGCTGCCATCGTTGATCCGCTTGAGCAATTCACGCGCCGAGACGACGGCAACCTCGGGGTCCTCATCAGGGATGACATCGAGCGCGGCCAGCTGCGACGGCAGACGCCCGAAAATGTGACGGGTGCAATGCAACAAGGCGGTGCCCAGTGGTTCGTGACTGACAACCAGAATGCCGATCATGGCAGGCCCGCTGGTGCTCCCGCTGATGTTCCCGCAAATGTTCCCGCGGATGCTGCGCCGGTGACCGCCCGTTCCAGCGCAGCGATAAACGCCTGTGCCACATCGAAACCGGTTTGCGTCGTGATTTCACGAAAGCAGGTTGGGCTCGTCACATTCACCTCGGTCAGACAGTCTCCGATCACATCGAGGCCGACCAGTAATAGGCCGCGGGCTGCAAGAATCGGCGCCAGCGCAGCCCCGATTTGATGATCCCGGGGATTGAGCGGACGGGCAACCCCAGTACCGCCGGCCGCCAGGTTGCCGCGTGATTCGCCCGCCGCCGGAATTCGAGCCAGACAATACGGCACGACCGCACCACCGATCAGCAGCACGCGCTTGTCTCCGTCTGAAATCTGCGGCAGAAAGCGTTGCGCCATGACGGTTCGGGTCCCAAAACGATGCATGGTCTCAAGAATCACCGACAGGTTCGGGTCATCGGCACGGGCCCGAAAAATCGATGCCCCACCCATGCCATCAAGCAATTTGAGAACCGCTTCCCCATGCTCCACTACGAATGCGCGCAGCCGCGCGGGATCGCGCGAAACCAGCGTAGGCGCCGTGAATTGCCCAAACTCCAGAATCGCCAGTTTTTCATTGTGATCACGCAGCGCACGCGGATCGTTAAAAACGCGTGCGCCCTCCGCTTGAGCACGCTCCAAAAGCTGGGTCGCATAGAGATACTCCAGATCGAACGGCGGATCCTTGCGCATCACGATCGCATCAAAATCTGCCAGCGCCGCGAGTTCGACCTCACGACGATCGAACCAATGCACCGCCGGGGCGCCCCCACTCCAGCCGTCGTAGCTCGCTGCATCATCGGCAGCTGTCACGGTCGAAGCGTCCCGCCGAAGTTCGACCCGTGTGGTCTGCGCCGCGAGGCGACACGACCGACCGTTGCGCCCGGTTAAGGCGGCAGAGCCTGATAAGGCGATTAAGTCTGACGTATCACAGACATAGAGGGCATGACCACTCTGATACGCCTGCACCAACATGGCGTAAGTCGAGTCCTTGTACGTTCGGAAGGACTCGAGCGGGTCGGCAACAAAGAGCAATCGCATGGGGGGCCCAGGAGTGATTCAGTGGGGTTGTCCGGTCGGATTGTCCGGTCCGGGTTGTCCAGGTGAGGTTTGTTCCAGTTCAACCGAAGCGGCCAGCAATGCGAGGCGAGCAATCACGCCGTAAGCATAAAACCGGTTCGGCGCATCCTCGAGCGCCGCCGCATGGTCGGGACGGTTACAGGGCCCCGCGAACGGCAAGGGGACAAACCGCATGCCGGGGGCATTCAGGTTTTCATCCCGACCGCGCTCGGCATTGACGCGATAAAAGCCGCCAACCACACACCGGTCAATCATATAGACCACAGGCTCTGCGTTACCAGCCTCGATCGCCTCAACCGTCGGCACGCCTTCCTGCAGGATCACTTCCTGGACCGAGCGCCCCTCTTTGCCGACTGCCATCTTATTTCGGGTCCGTCGATTCAGGTTGAGCATGTCGGAGGGGTCCCGAACGCTCATCACCCCCATCCCATAAGTGCCCGCATCCGCTTTGACGATCACGAAGGGCTGCTCCTGAATTCCGTATTCACGGTACTTGGCACGCACCTTGGCCAATAACCACGCGACATTGTCCTGCAGGCAACCTTCGCCTTCACGGGCCTGAAAATCGACCTGCCCACAAGTTGCGAAATAGGGATCAATCAACCAGGCATCAATGCCAAGCATCTGAGCAAACTGCTGCGCCACCTCTGAATACGCGCTGAAATGATGCGACTTTCGGCGCACCGCCCAGCCGGCATGTAACGGGGGCAGGAGCACCTGATCCCTCAGGCCCTGCAGCATAGCGGGCAGCCCGGCAGACAAGTCGTTATTGACCAGAATCAGGTCCGGATCGAAGCCCTCAAGACCCAGCCGGTCATCGCGCCGGCGCAGCGGCTCGACCAGCAGTTGCTGCCCGTGCGCGGCATCGAGCAGGGTCGGCTCCGTCACCTCCGGGTTCAGCGATCCGTAACGGACGGTCACACCCGCCTGGCGCAGGATCGTCCCAAGGCGGAGCACGTTCGCCAGATAAAACTGATTACGGGTATGGTTCTCCGGGATGAGCAACAGCTCGCTGGCCGCTGGACACGCCCGCTCGATAGCTGCCATCGCCGCTTGAACCGCCAACGGCAGGGCGTCGTCTGACAGGTTATTAAACCCGCCGGGATACAGATTGGTATCTACGGGGGCAAGTTTGAACCCGGCGTTGCGCAAATCGACCGAGCCGTAAAAGGGCGGGGTGTGTTCCTGCCACTGCAGCCGAAACCAACGCTCAATCTCGGCGCTCGCGTCAAGCAGGCGGCGCTCCAGGTCCTGCAGCGGTCCTTCAAGCGCGGTGATGAGATGCGGAACCATGGGCATTGCCTCCAGAAAGCATTCGACCCCGGACGGTCAGCGAAACACGACCGTCCGGTGACCATTTAGCAGCACACGGTCCTCGAGGTGGTACTTCAGGGCACGCGCTAACACCGTCTTTTCGATATCGCGGCCATAACGCACGAGATCTTCAGGGGCATCGTCATGGTCGATCCGGACCACATCCTGTTCAATGATCGGTCCCTCGTCCAAGGCCTCGGTCACATAGTGGCTGGTCGCCCCGATCAGCTTGACACCCCGATCAAAAGCCTGGTGATAGGGCTTCGCTCCGGCAAAACTGGGCAGAAAGCTATGGTGGATATTCAGAATCCGACCCGGATAACGCTGGCACAGTGCCGGTGGAAGGATCTGCATGAACCGCGCCAGCACGATGAGATCGGCCGAGACCTCCTCAACCAGGGCCTCGATGCGACCGAACGCATCCGCTTTGTGGGCGGACTCGACCGGCACGTGATGGAAGGTCAACCCGTGCCACTCGACAGTTCGGCGCAAGTCCTCATGGTTCGAGATCACGCAGGGGATATCGCAATCAAGCTCCCCTGAGTTCCAGCGGTACAGCAAATCGACCAGACAATGGTCAATTCGACTCACCAGGACCACCATTCGTTTGCGGCGCGCAGAATCCGCCAGTCGCCAGGTCATCCCAAAACGCTGCGCAATCGGCGCGAATTCATGCTCCAAGGCTTGCGCAAGCGTGTCGGGATCGATTGACGAACCCAGAATGACGTTGCGCATAAAAAACCGACCGGTGGTCCGATCGGAATGATGGTTAGCCTCGACGATCCAGCCCCCGCGGTCGGCCAAAAACTGACTCACGGCCGCCACGATCCCGACGCCATCAGGGCAGGTCATGGTGAGGGTCAGCGTACGTTCGGTTTGCATGGCGTTCGGATTCGGCGACAAAGGGCAACGGTCGCGAGACTAGCAGATCGTCCAACCCAGGGGTTCTACACGCAATCGACAAAAAAGCGGCGGAGCCTCCGAAGAGGGTCCGCCGCTAAAGCGCATCCGTCAACGCGCGCAGGAGACTAACCACGAACAAACTACAAACAAACCACCAACAGACTACAAACAAATCGCAAAGAACAACCCGCCTTGCTTAGACCACTCGCAGAGTGGTCTTGCGCAGGAACTCAAGAGTGATAAGCGGACTCACCGTGCGAAGAAATATCGAGGCCTTCGCGCTCTTCATCTTCGGATACCCGCAGGCCCACCACCACATCGACCAGCTTATAGGCGATGACCGACACCACCCCGGACCAGACGATCGTCGTGCCAACGGCCTGCGCCTGAATCCAGACCTGGTCCAGGATGGAGTAGTCGGGCGACACCGCGTTGGTGACGTAATTGAAGACTCCGGTACCGCCCAGCGATGGCGACGCGAACACCCCGGTGAGTAAGGCCCCCAGAATGCCGCCAAGGCCATGCACACCAAACACGTCAAGCGAATCGTCCGCACCCAACAGGCGCTTCAGGCCACTGACGCCCCACAGGCAGACGACACCGGCAAGCAAACCGATCACAATCGCACCCATCGGCCCAACAAAGCCACAGGCTGGGGTAATCGCAACCAAGCCCGCCACCGCACCCGAGGCTGCCCCGAGCATCGACGGTTTGCCCTTACTCATCCATTCTGCGAAGGACCAGGCCACCGTAGCGGCTGCCGTGGCCACGAAGGTGTTGACAAAGGCCAGGGCGGCAACCCCATTGGCCTCAAGGTTCGAACCGACATTGAACCCAAACCAGCCCACCCACAAGAGCGATGCCCCGATCATGGTGAATGCCAGCGAATGCGGGGCCATGGCCTCGCGACCGTACCCCAGGCGCTTACCGATCATGAACGCACCCACCAGACCGGCGACGCCGGCGTTGATGTGCACCACCGTGCCACCCGCAAAATCGAGTGCGCCCTTGGCCCACAGATAGCCTGCATTCGCGGTCACCGCCTCGAGCGTAGCGGCATCGGTGATTGCGTCCGGACCCGCCCAATACCAGACCATGTGCGCAATCGGAAGGTAAGAGAACGTGAACCAAAGGACGCAAAACAGAAGCGCGGCGGAGAACTTAATGCGCTCGGCAAATGCACCAACGATCAGGATCGGGGTAATGGCGGCAAAGGTGCACTGAAAGGCAACGAAAATCAGTTCCGGAATGTAGACACCCTTACTAAACGTCGCCGCCACCGAATCGGGAGTAATGCCCTTCAAGAACAATTTGTCGAGGGTGCCGTAGAACATCCCGTCGCCCCCAAAGGCGAGCGGGTATCCATAGATGACCCAGAGGACCGTGACGACCGAAAAAATCATCATGGTCTGCATCAGGATCGACAACATGTTTTTGGCTCGCACTAACCCCCCATAAAACAGGGCCAGCCCGGGGATGGTCATGAGAATCACCAGGACCGTCGCGACGATCATCCAGGCGGTATCGCCTTTGTTGGGAACCGGGGGGGGCGCGGCTGCATCGGCTGCGGGAGCCTCAGGGGCTGCTTCAGCCTTGGCCACGGCGGCTTCCGCCGGTTTAGCATCGTCAGCAGGGGCTGCCGCAGCGGCAGGCGTTGTTGCAGTTGTAGATGCAGTCGCGGGCGCCTTGTCCTGCGCCACTGCGGGCAAGAGTGCCCCCAGGCCCAGGACCGCAGCCAGCAGCAGCGTCGAGAAGGTGCGTTTCATGAGTCGGAATCCTCTAGTTTTTTGGTCAAGGAATGAGGGGAATGACGGATCAAAGCGCGTCTTGTCCGGTTTCACCGGTTCGAATTCGAACGACCTGTTCCAGATCGAAGACAAAAATCTTGCCGTCGCCGATCTTCCCGGTCCGAGCGGAGGCCTCGATGGCCTCGATGACACGCTCGACCAGATCCTCAGAGACTGCGGCCTCGAGCTTGACCTTGGGTAAAAAGTCCACCACGTACTCGGCACCCCGGTAGAGCTCGGTATGACCCTTTTGGCGACCAAACCCTTTGACTTCGGTGACGGTGATGCCCTGAACCCCGATGGTCGACAGGGCCTCTCGAACTTCGTCCAACTTGAACGGCTTAATGATCGCGGTGATCAGTTTCATGAAGGTTCTCCAGGCGAGGGCGGCCCGTTCACACGGACCGCGAGGCTTCAGGGGGTAGCGACTTAGAAGGTTTTACCGAGCGAAAGCACTAGCGAGGTCTTGCCGGCTGACTTGGCAGCCGCTAAGTCCGTCGCGAAGTACCCTTTCTCGGTGGTGCCATACACCGCGACGGTGCCGATGTAGCCACCGCCCACGTCCATGCCGGCACTCAGCTTGAAATCCCCGACGGTCTTGGGCAACGCAGCGCCACCGGCATCGGTCGCCAGAGTGAGCGCGCTTTGGGCGTTATTTTTTAGGCTCAGCAACCCATAATGCGCGCCGAGGGTAATCCCGCTGAATTCTTGCGAGTAGCTCAGATCCAGGTAGGTTGTGCCGTCGGTCTCTTTCCGGGCATTAAACAGAGCGGCGGTCTTGAAGTAATCGCCGGTGGCGTAAAACAACTTGCCCGAGAAGGGGCCGTAGGTCAGGCCTCCGTAAATTTCGGTGTTATCGACTTTTTTGCCCTGTGCGCTTGCGAGAGGAGAGGTGTAGTCCTTCCCGCTCTTGGCGTACATGTAGTGCAGAACGCCGACATCAAAGCCCAAGTCCTTCATGAGTTCGCCCTTGAAACCCCCGTAGAGGTCGGTCTCCAGGCTCGCGCCGTTGTAGAGGGCTTGAGCCACGTTGGAGTTCCAGTTTCCGAGGTAAAAACCAGACGAGTGCGCCACATCAAAACCGCCCTGAAAAGCCGGGCCAAAGTTGGTTTGGGTAAAGCCACGGAATCGATAGTCGGAGATCAGGGTGGCATTGCCCGTGACGGTCCAATCGGGGGTGGGTGCCGCGGCTGGGGCCGAGGCCGCCGTTTGCGCGACCGAAGTCATGGACACCGCACCGAGTGCAGCAGCCAAACTGACACAAATCATGGTCTTTTTCATAAGGAAATCTCCTGTAGGTACAAACGGATCAAAAACTCGGCACCGCGTGTGACCGATGCCGGCTTTGCAACAAACGAAGCCTTTGCACGAGCTATGCCAATGCAATTCAGGAGTCAACTTGGTGCATGAGCCCTCGTCAATTCCTGAAAACGCTTGGAAAACCTCGCCCCGGTCGGCTCGTCTCTCAAAAAAGCCCACATATGGTGCGTTGGGCACTCATCCTGTGCAACTGTATTCGGGACCATTCCGCCCACCGTGACCAGCCGCACACGACCCGCTCACCCTGCCTAATTGCGC